>WNGN01000002.1_pt1 | contig 262034 bp, 253 predicted proteins | sample 5400561 | NCBI WGS metagenome assembly WNGN01 (sample SAMN13153379, study PRJNA577476) | soil metagenome | isolation source: 115 cm soil or saprolite under Garry oak tree replicate 2 | place: USA:California | collected 2016-06-15 | reverse complement strand
ATGGCGCAGGAGATCGTCGTGACGCAGCAGCAGGAGATCGCGGCGATGCGGCTGGCCCTGCGATGAGACCCGTCGTCGCCATCGCCGCGCTCGTGGCGGCCACAGCCCTCACACCCGAGTGCAACCTCGCGGGGCAGGGGATTCCCATCAGTCACCGCGACCGGGTGTACGCGGCGGAGCAGTTCTCAAACACCGTTTCCGTCACCGATCCCGCGGCCAACCGGCTGGTCGGCGTGATTCGCCTGGGAGATCCGGCGCCCGGCAATTTCAGCCCCCTGTACCGCGGGCAGGTGCTGGTGCATGGCCTGGGGTTCTCGCCAGATCACCGCACCATGGTCGTGGTTTCGATCGGCTCGAATTCCGTGGCATTCATCGAGACTGCGACCAACACCGTAAAGCACATCACGTACGTCGGTCGCTCGCCGCACGAGGCGTTCTTCACCCCGGACGGCTCCGAGGTATGGGTCACGGTGTGGGGCGAGAACTATGTCGCCGTCCTGGATGGTCACACCTACGAGGAGAAGACCCGGATCATCGTCCCCGGCGGACCGGGCATGCAGATCTTCTCCCCCGACGGCCAGTACGGGTACGTCTGCTCCTCCTTCACCCCCGAGACGGTGGTGATCACGGTGAAGGATCATCAGATCGTCGGCCGGATCCCCCAGGAGACTCCGTTCTGCCCCAACATCGCCGTCACTCCGGACGGTGGGCAGGTCTGGCTCACGCTGAAGGACGTCGGCAAGACCATGGTCTTCAGCGGGCGCCCGCCGTTTGCAGTCCTTAAGACTATCGCGACCGGACCGATCACGAACCACGTAAAGATCGTGCGGAATTCGAGCGGCACGTTCGCGTACGTGACCGTCGGGGGCTTGAACCAGGTCCAGGTCTTCCGCACCGACGATTTCTCCAAGGTGACGACGATCCCGGTCGGGAGGCCGCCCCATGGGGTGTGGGACTCGGGCGACGGCACCCAGGTCTACGTGGGATTGGAGAACGACGACCGGTTGGTCGCCATCAACACGCTGACCAATCAGGTGGTCGCGACGATCCCGATCGGGCAGGCGCCGCAGGCGGTGGTCTACGTGTCCGACGCCGTCCCGACGGGGGCGGGCGCCGGACCGGAAGGTCTCCAACCCCTCGGCGTCGCCGGCGAGGCGGCCCACGTCATCCTCGCGGCGCCCGGCGGCGGCCAGCCCACGAGCGTGTCGCTGTTCGATCAGGGACTCATTCAGGTGCTCCAGGCCGCGGTGACGGGGCTCAAGCCCGGTAAGCCGTACATGCTCGCGCTGGCGCGACGCCGGGACGGGGGTGGGGGTGGCCCGCTCGAGCCGCTCGCGGCATTCACCACCAACCCGGCGGGAGCGGCCGTCGTCAACGCGATCGGACCCATCCGGCAGATCGTGCGGGCTTCAACGCCTGCGGAGCGCCGCTACCTGGTGATCGCGGCGGGCACGCCGGCTCAGCCCGGGCCGGTGGTGCAGACGCAGCTCGACTGACGACCGGGGGCGGTTCCACAATGACGCCACACACGGATAATGGGATTATCGACGCCCGGAGCCAACACTCCGTCGAGCAGACCGTGGAGAGGCTGACCGCCCTGCTGCTCGCCAAGGGCGTCACGCTGTTCGCGCTGGTGGACCACAGCGGGGAAGCGGCGAAGGTCGGAATCACGATGCCGCCGACCAAGCTCCTGATCTTCGGCACCCCGAAGGCCGGCACGCCGCTGATGCTTGCCGCGCCGAGCGTCGCCATCGACCTGCCGCTGAAAATCCTGGTGTCGGAGGATGCACAGGGAAGGGCATGGCTCTCCTACAATAGTCCCGCGTACCTGCAAGAGCGGCACGGTGTGCCCCAAGGGCTGTTGCCAAACATCGCCGTGGTGGAGACGCTGGCGCGCGCGGCCGGTGAATAGGTAGGCGCGACGCTTGCTTCCGACCGCGCAGCAGGCTACGGGGCGTGAATGACCTGCAGTGCCAACAAAATTGCCAGCAGTCGCCGTCGGCAGACGCGACACGCTCGGCGGTGGGTTGAGAAACTCCCGAGTTGTGGGCATTTTCCTAGCCCTCGGCGGAGGTAGCCAAGCGCCTAGGCAGAGGTTTGGAGAGGTCGGCCGCCGGGGCCCGGAAAAGCATTGAAGTTCGTTGCCGCATAACGAGTTTGGCGCCGTAGCCAAGTGGTAAGGCAGAGGTCTGCAAAACCTCTATTCGTCGGTTCGATTCCGACCGGCGCCTCTTTGGAGGACATCGACTTAGCCGCGCGCCTAGAACGACCGCCGGGAACCGTCGCGGGGTAGATCGCGGGGCGTGGGGCTCTCCGCTAGGCTGGTCACTCTTAATCGCTAGTCAGGTATAGCACCGGCTCAATGTCCCTGGCTGATGTGGTCGGGCGCGTGCGCTCGGGGGTCGTGCACATCGAGTACTCGATGGGCGCGGAACGTGTCGCCTCCGGTACAGGCTTCATGGCCAAGCACCACCTCGTGACGAATCACCACGTGTTTTCTGGCCCGAAGAACGCGACCGTAACGCTAGGCTGGCAGCCAGACGCTAATCCGACTAGCCGCCGCGAGGTTTCCCTCCCCTACGCCGATTTCCAGAGAGCTCTTGTAAGCGGCTCGCCAGAGAACGCGTTGGATTTCGCCATCTTAGACGTTCCTCAGCTGCGCGCTGCAGGATTGTACGACCTCACACTCAAGCGGCCTACTGGCTACCGCGTCGGCGATCCGATCGCCCTTCTCGGCTTCCCGCTTGAACACCGCAATCTGACATGCCACGCGGGCATCATTTCGTCCTTCTACAGCGGTGGCCGTGCTTCGATCATTCAGGTCGATGCCAGCGTCAACCAAAGCAACTCGGGTGGCCCCCTGCTGGATCCCTCGACCGGTGAGGTACTTGGCATCGTGACCCGGAAGGGGACAGGGCTTTCTAGAATGTTCGACCAGCTACTTGCGGCCTTCGATCAGAACCTAGCAGCCTTGCAGCAGGCTCGGGGCATCATCGGGATCGGGAACGTAGACCCCGTAGCAGCACTCATTGCGGGTCAGAACCAGTTGAAGGCCCTCGCAAGCGAGATTCTCCGATCGGCGAACGTCGGCATCGGCTATGCATTCTCAGTCGAACATGTCTTGGCTGAGCGACCCTTTGCCAATTGACCACTGGTGGTTTGCCCAACAAGGCCTTCGAGTTGACGGTTCCGGCCGTCTTTAGTTCCCTGCCGCCCCCTCCACAGCGCGCAGGTGCTCGGGTGGCGCGAGCAGCGCGCCGACCACCTTCGCGTTTTCCCCTTTGTCCACCATGCGTGTGTAGCGCCGCGTCATCGCGGGCGAGCGGTGGCGCAGGCTCTGCTGAATCCGTGACTCTGGTGCGCCGGCCTCGGCCAGCTGCTGCGCGAAGAAGTGCCGCAGCGAGTAGAGTGTGAGTCCGGGATGCCCCTCGGCGCCGCAAGCGCGCTTCCACCGCTTGAGCAAGACCTGGTAGCCCACCGCGCACGGCACGGCCGCGACGACCCAGGGCCACAACTCATCGGCAACGCGCACCACGTCGGCACTACCAGCCGTCTTGGTGCCTGGTACGCGGATGGCCTTCGTGAGCGGGAGCAGGTCCACTGGCTGCAGGCGTACGTACTCGCCAGGACGCAGCCCCGTCGCTGCAAGGAGCACGTAGGCGGGCCGCAGCGGCTCCGGCACGCGGCGCACGATAGACCAAAACGCATCGACCGTGAGGTCGGGTACGGGACCCGGCGATTCCTGCGGGTGTGGCATTGCGCCGATCACCTCCAGGCGGAACGGATGCAGCTTGCCGAGCGTCATGGACAGGAACAGGCTGATCGCTGCGCGCATCCGGTTCCAGCCCGCGGGCCCCGTGTCCCACCGGTTGTACACGGCCTTCCAGTTCACTGCAGCGAGATCCCGAACACTCGCGCCTGAGCTCAGGGTGTCGCTCCGCTGCAAGGCACGCACAGAGATTCCGTGCCGTCGACGAGTGGCCGGGGCGCGGCCGGACGCTGGCAGCCATTGGTCGAGCGCCTCCCAGAGGTTCCGTTGGAGCGCGACGTCGGCTGCGACGAAGCCCAGCCGGCCGGCGCGCTGCGCCGAATAAACCTCGTTGATCGTCAGCCGATGCGCCTTGATTGCGCGCAACAGCTCCAACCGGCCGGTGTCGTAGAGCTCCGTGAGCAGCGCGTCGCGCTTGGTGTGCTCAGCGGGGGTAGCGGCGCCGCTCACCAGGTTAATCCGTCCTACACTCGGGAACACCCGATCCACGCGGAAGCTGAGACGCTCATGTCTCCGTTTCATGGCACCTCCATGGAGGTCACCAAGCGAGTTTCGATCCAGTCCAGCACGTCCTGCCGATACCACCGCACTGTACGCTGGCCGAGACGGAGCTTCCCTGGCACGTTCCGCCTCACCCAGGCTTCGCTAGCGCCACCGATGAGGTCGGCGACCGCCTGGGGGGTGAGGAGTGGCCCGCGCGCTTGAGACGCATTGCGAAACGGCAGGACGCCCCGAGGCTTCACTGGCAGGCTCCCTCATGATACATCGTGACCGGGTTGCTAGGTGGTAGGTCAGCTCCGGACCCGACTCCGTCGTCCTGCACTGTCTGGCGGACGAGTGCTCTGTATAGGTCGAGGGCGGCGCGGGCCTGCTCGGCGAGCGCAGCATGCTGGTTAGCTTGGGCGACGTGGGCGAGCCTGTCGAGGCAGCGACCGATTCGGGCGAGGCTGCGGAGGAGGGCGTCGGTGGCCGCGTGATGGCGAGGCTTCGGGACCGCGCCGAGAGCCGTCTCGCGGATGAAGCGCGCCGGCGTCCGCCCGCAGGCTCGAGCCCGCTCGGTGATGCGGGCGAGCTCCTCGGCGTGGAAGCGAATGAGCTTGGCAGCGGTACGGCGCTCAGGCATTCGGGCCTCGCCAGTAGGGAGGGCGACAGGCGGATCGTCCCCTCCTATAGACACCTACCTCCGCTCGCGGCCGAGCGTTCTCGCCGCGGAGCGGATCACTGGGCCTCCTACTAGTAAGTAGTCCCGAATTGGGGGAAGCGTGTCGCGACTGAGCAGCCGGGAATCAACGGCGCGTCAAATGCGCGCCGCCGGAGACTCGGGGTCGACGGACCGGCCCCCTTGAGCGCCCGCTAGGGCGCGAATGGGGTCTGGAGCGATATCGGGGCATTGCACGCGCACCAGCGCGTGCACCGATATCGCTCCACTTGCTTGCACGACCAGATACCATAAGCGTTCCAGTGCAGAGCATGCATAGGCTCGTCTACAAAACACCTTTGCGTGCCGGGGAGAGCTCTGAGGCAGCGGTTACCCCTTGAGCCTTGGCGAAAGGTGGGCAAGGGTCGAGATACCGCGCTTGGAGTACGCGTGGAAGACATCCAGACTCTGGAATATCTCGTCGGCGTCTCGCAAACTGAGTCCGCCAGCCTGAACCGCAGCGACGAGGACGTCGGCACAGTTGATCCAGTGCCCCGGGCCAACGCGCCGTTCCAGGAGTCGCCGCGCGTTCAGGTCTTCAATCGCGACGAGCCAGCCGCTGGCAAGCGCCACAGCGATGCTTTCGGCCTCTCCTGGATCGACGACTTCGGACCACTCCGCCAATAGGATAAGGGCAGGTTCGTCGTCGGAGTCGAGTTCGATCGGCGAGATCACCCCGGCCAGAACCAGTTGTTCGACGGCATCACGGGTTGGCGCGGTCCGGAGTTCTCCTCGCACGATCGGTGTCATCCGCCACTGAAACTGGGGTGTCTTAGCGAGAAGGTCGAGCTTTCCAGCTTTGCCAAAGGACAACAGGAACGATGAATCCGCGACGACCGGCCGTGGCGTCAACTCAGCTGCCCGTGCCTACGAGCGCGTCGTCAGGCGCGAATTCCTGCTTCACGCCCCAAGCCGCCAGGAGATCGTACATCTCATCCTTCTGGCGGTCGAACAGATCGGCCACGACCCCAAGACTTACGAATCCTTTGGCATAGCCCTTTAAGGCGAGTTCCTGGATCCGGCTGAAGGGCTGCGCTCGGTCTCGCCACTCGTAGCCCAGCGCTCGCGCGATGGTCAGGACTCCGGTCCGGTTGATAGCCTCGGCCAGCTGCTTGCGCTCAGCAGCGTCGATTAATCCTTCGTTCCGCAGCCGCCAGAGGAGCATCTCCGCACTCACACCGAAGTGATCTTGCGCGCGGACGACGTCAATAGGCGTTAGCGCCCGCGCGCGACCTTGCACCAGCTTCTCGCGGGAATGCAGGTACCGCTGAAGCGCTTCGCGGGGCACGAGAAAGACCGCCGCGAACTGATTGGCGCGCAGTTCGCGGTTTTGGTAGGTCGTCCGGGAGCGGCTTAGGTCCCAACCCCGGACTGTCACACAGGCTTCGGCTGGGATGTCCCCGTCCATCAACGCGTGCCCATACTCGTGGACGACTGTGAACACTTGCCGGAATACCCACTTGTCCACGTTTACGCCGACGCAGGCTTGGGCATCCGTGAGCCGAGTGAAAACGCCGTCGATCTCACGGTCAGCGCCTAGCCGGAGCGGGAAGACGTGCAGTCCGGCATCTTCGATCACTCCCCAAGCGTCGCGGATCGGCGCTGCGACGCCGATATGCAGCCTTGCCCTCTCCTGATAGGCGACCTGGGTGCCGTGTTGCATCGCGGCGCTGAAGTCATGAAGCGCTCGCTCGTTCGCATACTGTGGCAGAATGTCGTGGTGGCGACGGAGGTCGAGCTTCTCCTCGAGCTCGGAGATCAGGCGACAGCGTCGCGCCAGCTTCGCGACCTCGCGCCGAAGCAGGGGGGTGGTTGGTTCCTGGGCACGGAATAGCGCGGCGGCAACCCGTTCCTCCGCGCTCTCATCGCCCTGTATCAACCACCGCAGACTCTTGCCGTAGAGTTCGGCTAGGCGGACCAACTCCGTACTCTTCACCGCCCGCTTCCCGGCCTCGATCTCAGCGATGGCTGGGCGCCGAACCCCCAACCAATCGGCGACCTGATCCTGGGTAAGGCCGGCCTCGGTGCGGGCCTCGCGAAGACGCTCCGCCAGCCTGGTGCGATCCTGCGGCATTTGCGCCTCCTTGACGAGATACGGCAGGTGGGTTATTTTGGTACGAAAATCGTACTAAATGTGTACGATATGATCTCGATTGTCAAGTAGCGGAAGCCGTCCTCAAGTCGCGGGAGCTAGTTCATGGTGAAGAAGCCTCGGGTACGCCCATCGCTGATGCTAGCGGCCTTTTTTCAGGAACAAGAGGTCCGGCAGCTTCTAGCCGGGCGCGGCGTCCACACGGCGGGGGAGATCGAACAGCGAATCGACGACTGGAAGCGCGGCCGGCGGCTACTCGAGCAGTCCTCAGAATGGACCGATGCCGAGCGCCCCGAGATCGTAGAGACGCCCGCCCAACTCGCCGATCGAGTGCGCGAGCTCTCGCAAACGGACGCGTTTCGGTCCACCGTGGAGGGTCTGCCACATCGGGTCGTCGTTATTTCGCTTGGCCAGCTCGTTGCCTTTCAGTTTACGGTGGACAAGCGATACTGCGCCACATTCAACGTGCCGGCCGCCGGAACGCTTGAAGACGTCGCTACGATTACGCTCCCAACGACACCGCCCAAGGTCGCTGTCAACGTGGGACGAGATCAGTCGGGATTTGTGCTGTCCGCCCCGGGTCCGAACCTGCGTGTCTCGACGATGGAGGTCCAAGCGTCGGACGGGGGCCCCCTGCGCGTGACGGTCGACCTCACCCTGGGTTCGCCCTTCGTCCAAGTTGCCGAGTTCGGAGGGCGGATGATCCTTCGGAACGGGTATCACCGCGTCGTGAGTCTATTGAAGCAGGGGGTGAGCAACGCGCCGGTGATCCTCCTGCAATGCACCGATTACGCACAGACGGGCGCTGCGGGCCCGGGGTTGTTTGCCCCGCACGTTGTGATGGGGCCCAAGCCACCGCTGCTCAAGCACTACCTGTCGCCCTTCGCCATCGAGTTCAATGCGATCGACTATCATAAAGCGATCCGCCTGCGGCCGGATGAGTTTCAGGTTGCAGTACCCGAATAGCTCAGCTGGCAAGCGAGGCGCGCGCGAACATCACGCACCGGGGGCTCGCGACCCCCACCGCACGGCTGCCTCCTAGGCAAGTTTCCACGAGCGGCACTCCACGAGGTAGCTCAGGATGCCCTGGAAGCCTCTCCCCGAGCCGAGCAAGGCTGAAGCCACGGCGCTCTCCCGCACGTTCAGGAAGAAGGCGAGGTTCCTGGTGGACGAGAGCCTGGGGATTGGGGTGACGCTGCTGCTTCGCGAGGCAGGGTGGAATGTCAAAGACGTGAGAGAGGTCGGCCTATCAGGGCATGCGGATGAGGATATCCTCGGCTACGCCTACCGCGACGATCGGATCCTCCTCACGCATGATGCCGGCTTTCTCGACGACCGCGCGTTCCCGCCTCACCGGAACCCGGGGTTGGTCGTCCTGCCAGGCGGCTCAGGAGATGAGGCTGCGTTGATGGATGCGCTCCGCGCCGTCCTCCATCTTCTGGGGGACATGAGGGAGCTGTACAGCGGCGCGAAGATCGCGATTTCGGCCGACGGCACGATTGCCGTCGTGAACCGCGAGCACGCGTCCGGCGCGATGACGAAGACGCGCTACCGTGTAGAGCGGTACGGAGCGGCCTTAATTTGGGAAGACGACCAATGAGGGAGACGGGACCGCTCCACCTTAGCATGGTGTTTGATCTGACGACAGCGGAGAACCGTCTCATAGGGGCCGCTCGACGGCACCGGTCGGCGGAGCGAATGGTGAGAGAAATCTTTAGCGCCGCGCGGATGCGCGCCGTAACTCGGCGCTGATGGTCAATGAGGAGACGAAGCATCCGGAGCCGAGTCGAGCGGAGCCTATACAGGGCCCCCGCGTCTCGGAGGTCATCAATGCCGTAGCCGCCCGAGTCAATGCGATCCTGGGAAAGGACCTCGCTGAGGAGTATTTCTTCGGCGTGCTTCTCACTTACAGCCTCATTGAGAACCTGCTGAAGTGGCTAGCGTTCGTTAAGATGATATGGAACCACAGTGAAAACGGCGTGCTAGAGGACAAAGCGATCAAAGGGCTTAACGCCTATTTTGATCGGCTCAACCTCTACAACGTGCAACATCTCACCTTCGTTTTGGGCGTCATTGACCTCCCGCTGTTCGAAAGACTTGACAGGGTACGCACCCGACGAAACCACCACGTGCATGAGCTCTGGCTGCTATCCGACACGCAGGACGGTGGTAAGTTGCGGCATGAGCTGGAGGAGGTTGCCGGGGTTGCCAACGACCTCGTGGGTGTGTTTAATGCCCTAGTCAAGGAGGTCGGCGTCGACGAGGTTGACCAGCTGTTCTTCTAACTCGCACCCATCTGTGCGAGGCTGCGCTCATACGACACCGGCCCTTTGTTCGGCAGTTGCCTCCGCAACGGCTCTCTAAGTCAGCGCGGGACCAATCGCGGGACTTAGAGCGGACGAGTGGGAACTAGTGGATTCAAGCCGGACCAGATGGGTCGTGAGAAGGCGCTGAGCCGGCGCGAGTTGGCGCGAGGGGGCCCGAATGCCCAGCGCCCTGCAAAACCTCTATTCGTCGGTTCGATTCCGACCGGCGCCTCTCAGCAGGACAACGAGTTAGCCCACCACGCCTGACGCGCCATTCGGGGCATCGCGGGGCCTCGGGAAGCCGGCGGGCGGGCGTCACAGGCTGCCCCCTTCACCAAACGCGCAGACCACCTCCGGCGTCCCGCACTTGCGGCCGCGCGGCATCTTCGTCGGGAAGCACCGGGTGCTGCGCCTCATGCGCGAGGCGCAGCTCCTCGCGTCGACGCGCCGGCGGCACTTCAAGGCGAACGGGCGCCCGGCGCTATAGGTAGTGCTGTTGGAGCTCAAGCAAGGCCTGGAACACCACCCTTTAACGGCACCACGAGTAACTATCTTCGGTCATGTGGTACAACCACACTAGCGCTAGCAGTAGCGCTGTTGCCGCAGAAATTTGTCACTGCGTAGGTCGCTGTGTATATGCGTCCTCCCTTTTGCTGTCCCCGACGTTCACTTCTGACCGAGAACGCACGGGCATCAGTTCCTAGCTGCGCAACAACGTCCAATGGACTAATTGCCTCATTCGCTGTGATCGACACTAGCGTCACGGCTGGGTTTGGATCTCCATCGTCCTGGGTGGATAGCAGTGCGTTTACCCGAACCATCTTATGGTTTGGCGGCCACAGCACGTTCGGGGCCAACGCGACCGATATCTTCGGGACTGAGCACACGTTGTCCTGACTAAGGTTACTCGAGAATGCCACGGTCGTCCCGCCGTTCAAGGAAACTGTCCAGTGAGCTGTCGCGTAGCTGGTATCAGCATTCGGAAGCAATATGCTGAAACCCGTCAACGATTGTCCTGGTAGTATCCCTGCACTGGGATCTTTCACACTCCAGACCAAATTCACATTCTTGGTATCTTCTGTCGCCACCAGAGTCGAGACCCAGCCGTCGGGAGAGGTTACGCTGCTTCGAGGAATCCCTGAGCTTAGGTCCCAACCCATCGGTGTCGACGCTAACTCCGGCACGCCATGGTAGTAGTCGTACCCGATGCTTACAGCAGTGATCGAGGAATTACTCTGGTTCACAACTCGGTATCTGTACGTGACGCCGTTCGAAGCTGGCACTTGCCTTACGTAAACTGTTACCGGCGGAACGAGTTGCGCGCCCGCTCTAGCAACCATCATGAGCGCGGCTGCCAAGACCATGCTGGTAACCACGCCGCTACGTGAGGTCCACATACATCACTCTACTCCCTATCCCACACTTGTGTTCTCATCGGTGCTCGAAGTGCACGGGGTCAGTAGCCCGGAAAGGCCGATAGAGTTGACACGTAGCCGCGATCGAGTCAACTGCTACACCTGATGTGACCACATCGATTGCGAGCCCTCGGGTGTGAGACCCGTTTCCCGATGCAGGACGTATGGTGGATGCACCAAGCCCATGGCGGGTGAATTCATTCTGCACCTGAGCTTTAAGCTCTTGACAAGCTGGATCGGTGTTGCTTTGCAGGTTTCCCGGCGCCAGCCATCTGTCCCAAACCTCACGGAGATGAGACTGATAAGGGGATGGTCTGTATGCTGACGTTAAGGTGAATGTTCCCCCCGCCATCACGCAGGCACCCTGAAAACACGCAAGGGCGACCTGCATCGGCTGAGTAAGGTCTCCGATGTCAATCGTATTCCCAGCCTCGAAGCTCAAAGAGAGGGGATCGGTGAGAGGGGTCAGAGGCGGGATTGCACAGCCACGAATCGCTAATCCTATGACCTCCCCCATTGTTTGGTCGCCCCACCCGTCCTGTTGTACGGAGAAAACCACTTGGACTTGCTGGTTTTTCCACTCATCGAGACTCTGCGAGAAAGCAACAGTTGGAGTCTCAAAGAATGTACCCCAGTCAGGGCCCGGCTTTCCTAATTGGCTTACAATCGCAACAGTTCCTGTGGGCGTTAGCACATAGATGTCCATCCAGTCGTAAATCCCAGCGTCGTACGTACTGAGACGGTAGCTAAAGGTAAGAAGCCCACCATCGTTGACATTGATATTCACGTAGAAAATGCTGGCACCCGACGGCTCTACACCTGGCAGGGGTGGCCCATTTGGTCCGTACGGGTAGGGAGTTCCCCACGCACCAACTTGGGCATCTATTCCGTTCGCTCCTGAACTGACGGTGACATATCCCACGCCGGCGCTGCCGGTTCCAGTAATAATGGCCGGGTTCGCCTGTTGCGCATGGACATGACCATCGAAGGTTAGGACGAAAATGCTTACTAGGAAGAGGCTCAACGACCTAGGAGCTTCGGAGCGACGAGCCCATTGCTGCGGCGGGCGCCTGAGGTGGTGCAGCTTCGACTCCAGATCCACGCAGGCCGCCTTTTCAGACATCGAACGGGTCAGCGACCAATGCCTGCTCGGGGGGCCAATGATAGCCGCATTGTGGAATGCCGTCAACCACGAAAGTTCCAAACAGCGTGCGGCACAACCGGAGCCAGGGAGACGCACCGAGACGAAGGCTCACCGAAGAGACGGTGCGCCTTGTGAAATGGAATTCCTGGGCCCTGCGCTCGTGCGGCTAGCCGACTGCCGCGGCCTTGGCGGGCTCCGTCGCGACGCTCGAGACGATGACGCCCTGGCCGAGCGCGATGCCCGGAGACGGGATCGCCCCCTGCTCGCCGAAGTAGGCCTCTTCGCCGTGCTCGCTCAGGTCGAGCCCGCTGAGCTGCTCGCGCACGCCGGCTTTGGTGCCGAGCGTCGCGTTCACCACCGTCATGATGACCGCGGTACCGACGGCGGCAATCGCCGCGGCCGCAAGCACCGCCACGAGCTGCACTCCCATCTGCGCGAAGTTGCCCGCGAGCCACCCGTCGCCACCCGCCGGGTTGGCGAGCTTGGTCGCGAAGACACCCGTTAAGAGCGCCCCCGCCATTCCCGCGAGCCCGTGGCAGGAGAACACGTCGAGCGAGTCGTCGAGCCGCGTCTTGGCGCGGATCTGGATGGCGGTGTAGCTCACCAGCGCCGACAGCGCGCCCACCGCGAGCGAGGCCGAGACGGTGATGTAGCCGGCCGCCGGCGTGATGCCGACCAGGCCGACCACGACGCCGGTGGCGGCGCCTACGGCGGTCGCCTTGCCGCTGCGGAGCCAGTCCAGGCCGACCCACGTGATCAGCGCGGTCGCCGCCGCGGTGTTGGTGTTCGTGAACGCGAGCGCAGCGAGCCCGTTGGCGGCGAGCGCGGAGCCGGCGTTGAACCCGAACCAGCCGAACCACAGGAGCCCCGCGCCGAGCAGCACGAGCGGCACATTGTGGGGCACGATCGGCGTGCGCTTGAAGTCTTTGCGCGGCCCGAGCATCCGGGCGGCCACGAACGCCGACACGCCGGCGCTGATGTGCACCACCGTGCCGCCCGCGAAGTCGAGCGCGCCGAGCTTTTGCAGCCAGCCGCCCGCGCCCCACACCCAGTGGGCCAGCGGGTCGTACACCAGCGTGGCCCAGAGCACGAGAAACGCCACGTAGGCGCGGAACCGCATCCGCTCCACGATCGCGCCTGAGATCAAGGCGGGCGTGATGATGGCGAACATCGCCTGGAACATCGCATGCGCCTGCAGCGGAATCGTGGCCGCATACGCGGGATCGGGCTCGAGGCCGACGCCCCTGAAGCCCGCCCACGAGAGCCCGCCCCACCAGGGCGTGCCGTGCGCGAACGCGATGGAGTAGCCCACCAGCACCCATTGCACGCTGATCACGCCGAGTGCGACCACGCTCATCATCATCGTGTTGAGCGAGTTCTTCGGCCGCACGAGACCACCGTAGAAGAACGCCAGCCCCACCGTCATCACCATCACCAGCGCGGTGGAGGCGAGGACCCAGGCGGTGTCGCCCGCCGAGATCGCGCTCATACGTCCTCCTCTCCGGCGGAGGCGCCGGCATGGTGGGCGCTCTCGAGCGCCACACGCTGCACCTCATCAGCGTTCACGGCCGTGAGCGCGGCGTTGTCCAGCTCACCAGTGCGGATGCGGATCACCCGCTCGATCGGCTGGACGAAGATCTTGCCGTCGCCGACTTCACCCGTGCGGGCCGCCGACAGGATGGCCTTGATGCACGGCTCCACGAACGGCTCGGAGCACACCATCTCGATCTTCACCTTTTCGTGGAACTCCATGACGACCGTGGTGCCGCGGTACTGCCCGAGGACCTCCTGCTCGCCGCCATGCCCCGAAACGCGGGAGAGCGAGATGCCGGTGATGCCGGCCCGGAACAGCGCCGCTTTGACGTCCGGCAGGCGCTCCGGGCGCACGATAGTGGTGATGAGTTTCATAGTGACCCAAAGTACCCCGCCCGCGAACGGGTGTCAAATGAATCGTGCACGAAGTGCAGGTTTCGTCGGACAGTCGTTTCCAAGCGGTCCGTATGGGTGGCATGTTGCACTCAGAACCTTGCCAATCGCGCAGAAAGCCGCGGTCACGGGCAAGCGTGCGAGCGAACTCTGCGGCTGGCCTAGGATTGCGTCTTTAGACGCCCGTCTCAGCTCGGTCGAGCCGCAGGTCTCCTTCTCTTCGACGTCGAGCGGGGGATCGACCGAAACGTTCTTCTGGTTTGCCGGTCAGGTTGGCTATCTGTTCACGCCGACCGCGAAGGGCTCGGGGTACGTTGCCGCGAACGGCGCGTTCCAGACGGCCTCCCTCAGCGGGACCTCGGTCAGCGGCCCGGGCTTTGGCGGAGCGGTGGGGTATCGTGTGAAGGTCAAGCCGAGCCTCGCGATCCGCCTGGACGGCCGGTATCGCCGGTGGTTCTCGGATTTCAAGGACATGAACGAGATCGGCTTCAGCTTGGGTCTCGGCGCCATCTTCTAGCAATCGTCGATTCGCATGCGCGCGAAGGCCCGGTTGGCGGGTCAAACCACCGCCCCCCCGCACGAGCTTCCCGCTCCGGCCGTGCACCCATAGCAGTGCGGCCCCGTCTCGATCGTCCGGCCCTCGAGCGCCGCGAGATCGGCCTCGAAGATGCTCCGCGGCACGCCGGTCGCCAGGGGAAGGTCGAGCATCTGGTTGAAGTCGCAGTCGTACAGCGTGCCGTCCCATCCCACCGAGAGCATATTACGGCACATCACCCCGGCGGCAGCTGCGGGGTTGTAAGCATTCGCGAGCAGCGTCAGGTACTCCGCGGTCCGCCCGCGGTCTTCGAGAAACGCGAGGAAGCGGCTGATCGGCATGTTGGCGATGGTGTACAGGCGATCAAAGTCGATATCATAGCGGCGCTTCAGCTCGCGCTTCCAATCGCGCTCTAACGCGGCCTGGTCGCCAGGCAGGTATGTCCCCACCGGGTTCATCACGAGGTTGAGCAGGAGCCCCGTCCCGCGGCCGTAGCCGAGCGCGTTCAGGCGTCGCAGCCCCACGAGGGACTCTTCGAACACCCCGGCGCCGCGTTGTGCGTCGGTCTCGCGGGCTTGGTAGTACGGGAGCGAGGCGATGATCTCGACACGCTGGGCGGCCAACAGCTCGGGGATGTCCGCGTAGTTGGGAAGCAGGATGGCCGTCAGGTTGCAGCGGTGCATCACGTGCGCCCCGAGCGCCGTCCCGCGCACGACGATCTCCCGAAAATCCGGATGCAGCTCGGGCGCTCCGCCCGTGATGTCGAGGTGCGGGATGCCGGCACGTTGGAGCAACCGCAGGCACGCCTCGATCACCGCGCGCGGCATCACTTCGGGGCGATCCGGGCCGGCGTCGACGTGGCAGTGGCGGCAGGTTTGGTTGCAGCGCTTTCCCACGTTGATCTGCAGGGTCTCGATCTTCGTGGGGCGCAGCGGATGGAGCCCCGTGGAGCGCAGCGCGTCCTCGAAGCCGCGCGGGAGCGGGATCTCCGCGAGGCGCGCGCGCTGCGCCGCGCCGCTCGCGAGCGCGGCGCCCTGCGCCCTCAGCGTCGGGAGCACACGGCCCACGCGGGCTACATTCCCAGCTCGTCGGCGTGGTTCAGCATCTGCACCCCGTGCACGAGCGATGCGCCGCCGCGGATCGCCGCGGCGACGTGCACCGCTTCGGTCATCTGGTCCAGGTTCGACCCCTTCTCGAGCGCGTCCTTCGAGTAGGCGTCGATGCAGTAGGGACACTGGACGGCGTGCGCGACCGCGAGGGCGATCAGCGACTTCTCGCGCGTGCTCAACGCCCCTTCGGCGAACACGGCGCCGTACCAGTCGAAGAACTTCTTGGCGAGCTCGGGCGCGCCGCGCTCGACCTCGCCGAAGCGGGGCAAGTCATGATGATCATAGTACTGCGGGCGATGGGGCATCTCGCGACTCCGTGTCACCGGGGATACGCTCGGGGGGGTTCATCCCGGAAAATACGTAGGGGCGCAGCATGCTGCGCCCCTACCAGCAGCCGCGCATCCCTCACGGCAGATCGATCAGCAGGACCTCGCTCGGCGCGGCGCTCCGGATCTCGAGCTGCGTTTCACCCTCGATCGCCGCGGCGTCGCTCTGACCGAGCGCCTGGCCGTTCACCGCCACGCCGCCCCGAGACACGAACAGGTACGCGCGCCGGCCGGGGGCGAGCGCGTGGGTCACGGTCTTTCCGGCGTCGAGCTGCGACGCGTACAGCGTGGCATCCTGGTGGATCCGGAGGGCGCCGTTCGCGTCGCTTCCCGAAACGACGGGGAGCAGGACATTGCGGCGCGCCGCGCCCGGGAAGGCCTTCTGGTCGTAGCGCGGCGTGCGGCCGCGGGCGTCCGGCAGGATCCAGATCTGGAGCAGGTGCAAGCGCTCGCGCTCCGAGGGGTTGTACTCGGAGTGCACGACGCCCGTCCCGGCGGTCATCACCTGCACGTCGCCGGCCCGAGTGGTGCCCGCGCCGCCGGTCGAGTCCTCGTGCGCCACGGCGCCCTCGAGCACGATGGTGATGATCTCCATGTCGCGGTGCGGGTGGGGGGGGAAGCCCGCGCCTGGAGCGACGAAGTCCTCGTTCAGGACGCGGAGGGGCCCGAACTGGACGTGCTTGGGGTCGTAGTAGCTGTCGAAGGAAAAGCTGTGCCACGTATCGAGCCAGCCGTGGCTCGCGTGGCCGCGCTCGGCGGCACGCCTAATCGTGATCATGATCGGCCTCCTTGGCCTTGAGCCGCTTGGCGGCCCCCGTTCCCAGCGCGCGCAGCAGCCGGACCGCCCGGGCCTGCTCGCTCGCCGGGAGGGCGGCGACCGCCTGCCGCATCGCGGCGGCGTGCGGCGGGAAGATTCGTTTCATCAGGCGGCGCCCCGCCGCCGTGAGCGCCAGCAGCGTCACCCGGCGGTCGTCGCCGGGGCGCCGGCGCACCAGGCCGCGGGCACAGAGCTTGTCGACCACGTAGGTCGTGCTGCTGCTCTCGACCAGGATGCGCCGCTGCACGTCGCAGACCGCCAGCTCGCCCTTGTGATACAACGCCTCCAGCACGCCGAACTCGGTCGTGCCCAGCCCAAACCGCGCGATGCTGGCGCGTGAGTGCCGCTCCACTGCATCGAACGCCCGGGCCAACACGATCCACAGCATCAGCGGCCCGTCTGGGCGGGCGGTGGTCGGCGATCGTCTCATCTTGCCCTCCGGAACCTTCCCGCACGGCAATTTGTTCCGCAGTAGCTCGATGGTAAGTATCTCGATTTCGAGATAATAATTCCAGGGAGGTGACACGATGTTTGCGGACGTGGGGTTGTTGGCGCTGCGCCTGACGCTGGGGGCGGTGTTCCTGGGCCACGGGGCCCAGAAGGCGTTCGGCGCGTTCGGCGGGCCGGGCTTCGCCGGCGCCGCCGGCTTCTTCGGTAGTCTCGGCCTGCGGCCGGCGCGGTTCTGGACCGCCCTGGCAGTGGGTGGTGAGTTGTTGGCGGGGCTGTTGTTCCTGCTCGGGCTGCTCACGCCGGTGGCCGGGTTGCTGGTGCTCGCGACGATGGCGGTCGCGATCGCCAAGGTGCACGGGCCGAAGGGGTTCTTCGTGCAGAACGGCGGCTACGAGTACAACCTCGTGCTGATCATCGCGGCCGTCGCGCTCGCGCTGGTCGGGCCGGGCGCGTTCTCGCTGGACCACCTGCTGGGGCTGGCGCGGTAACGGACGGGGGCAAGACGCGCCTTGCCCCCAGGTCGTCGTAGATTACCCCTGCCCCGTTTGCCAGGCAGGGAAGTTTGGAATCGCTCGTCCCCAAATTCGTCACCACGCTCAAGGGGTACACCCGCGAGCAGTTCGTTGCCGACGTCGCCGCGGGACCCGCTTTGCTTTGTCATCGGGTCGGGGACGCCGCCGTGGAATCGCCCAGCCGCAGCAGGCCCGCGAAGTCGCGCAGCTCGGGAAGCCCGAGGTCCGACACCACCCAGTACGCGTAGTCCGGCGTCGTCCAGTGCAGCAGGTGGTAGCCCTGACGCGTCACCGCGGCGGGTCCATCCGTCGGGCCGCGCTGGGCCGGCCACAGGAAGACGTTGATCATGTGCTGCCGCCGGCCGTACACGAGCGCAGCGACCGGCTGACCGGCAGCGTAGTCGAGCCGCCCTCCGATGAGCGGGAAACCGCGGCCGGCGAAGTCATACACCGGTGGCGAGAAGTCGAGCTTGCCGTTGAACCACGGCTTTACCGTGTGCTGGTCCGACGACGCGACGTCGGCGAGATGGCCGGCCATGAGCGAGCGGACGTGGCTTGCGAGCACCTGGTCGGCGATCGCGTTGCCGGCGGCGCGGTGCGCCCCGAGTCGCCAGCTGCCGAGCGCTACCACGACGAGCGATGCCGCGACGGCGAGCGCGCGCCAGCTGGCGACGCGCGGCCATGCGCTTCGGCCCGCCTCCGCCCGCAGGGCCTGGCGCACGCTGGCCCGCAGCGCGGGCGGCGCGGTGAACCGCGGGATCTCCGCTCGCACCACGCCGCTGAGCGTGCGCCGGCGTCGCTCGAGCCGCGCGCATTCCGCGCAGCCTCGCAAGTGCGTCTCGAGCTCGCCGGCGTCCGCCGGGTTGAGTTCACCATCCACGTAGGCATCGATCTGGGCTTCGAAGGCGGGATGGGTCACGTCAGCAGTCCTCCTTTCCGGCGCACAAGGCGTCCTCGAGTCTCCGCCGGGCGCGCGACAGACGCGACATCACGGTTCCGAGCGGCACCCCTGCGACATCACTGATCTCCTTGTAAGACAAGCCCTCGAGCTCCCGCAGTACGATGACCTCGCGGAATTCGGGCGGGAGCCGGTCGAGCGCTTCGTGTAGCGATTCGCGCGCTGCCGTGCGAAGCAGTGCCGCTTCCGGGTGAACGTCCGCTGTCGACTCGCTGTGCAGCTCCTCGTTGAATTCTGTCACGAGCGTGTCGGCGCGATGCCGGCGGTGCCACGTGTAGGCGGTGTTGCGCACGATCGCGAGCAGCCACGTGCGGCCGTCGTCCCTTCCGGCGCCTCGGAACCCGTCAAAATACTTGAGCGCGCGCAGGTAGGCGTCCTGAACGACGTCCTGCGCGTCGTGATCGTTGCCCACCAGGTACCGCGCGAGCGTGTACGCGCCATCGAGATGTGGCAACACGACTGCTTCGAATCGCTCGAGCTCGTTGGGATCCAACCGGTCCTCAGGGTCGTGCGGTCCACCTGTCGGGTACAGACCCCGCGCGCGGCAGGATTATTCCCGAGGGAATACGCGCCCGGCGCGGGGGGTCTTCGACACTGAACGATACTGCCGTCAGACCTTCAGAGGAGGAAGATCAGATATGAGCCAGATCCAGGGTAGGTCGTCCCGCTACGTCGCTGGCGCTCTGCTCGCGATTGTCGCGCTCGGCGGGGCCGCCGCTCACCGCGCCCCGCACGCTGCGGGCAACCCCGCGGCGGTGAGCGCCACGTTGTCCGAGTGGAAGGTGGAGCTCTCGGTGCACGCCATCGCGGCGGGGACCGTCACGTTCACCGTCATGAACCGCGGCAGCATCCCGCACGGCTTCGAAGTCGAGGGAAACGGGATCGAGAAAGAGATCGAGACGATCCAACCCGGTGCCAGCGACACCATCACGCTGACGCTCAAACCGGGGAGCTACGAGGTGTATTGCCCGGTGGGCGAGGACTCGCACAAGAAGCTCGGCATGGACACGCACCTCAGGGTCGTAAACGCGACGAGTTCGGGCTCGTCCGGGTATGGCGAGTCCGATATGGGCGGGTTCCACAGCTCTGAGATGGGTGAGGCGCCCGCGAGGGCAGCGAAAGTCCAGGCCATCCGGGTTACCGGCGGCGGGCCCGTGATCCAGATCCTGCCCGGCCCATTCCCCTTCCCCGACAGTGCGGCGCCGATCCTCCAGGCGTTCGGCGACGAGCGCGAAGGCCTCGAGTCCCAGGTGAAGAACGGCCCGTACTCGAACAATGTCGCGCCCAGTTCCGGCTCGTTCACTTTCACGGCGTGGGACAAGGGCGCCACGCGCGACTCGGTGGACGGCGTCGCCGAGTTCACTACCCAGGACGGCGCGCGCTGGAAGCTGGTGCTGGACCGCGTCCAGACGAAAGATGTGCCGCATCATCCCCGGTTCGGCGGCGTGATTCTGGGGCTCTACTACCACGGCGCGACCCAGGTGCACACCCCGCTCGTACCCACGATCAACAGCGCGGTGGCGCTGTGGGCGTTCGGGCATCTCTACAAGAACGACGCGCTGGTCAGCGCCAACGCGATGGTGCACGTGATGCTCTTGTCCCGCACTCGGCGCGACGGCGACTTCGCGCTTGCCTGCTGGGATTGCTCCAAGAACAAGATCGAAGAGCTGCAGCTGCAAATCCTGCCCGGCCCGGGCGAGCCGAAGTTCGATGCGCCGGGCGGGTTCCTGTTTGTCAACTGGGAGAAGTCCGGCTCCCGCAAGGCGAGCTGAGGCGGATCGAATGCGTTTCGGCACACTAGGCATCGGAATGTTCGCACTCGCGGCGCTCGCCGGCTGCGGCAGCGGGACCGGCCCCTACGGGGGCGGCGGTGGCGGTGGTGGTGGTGGGGGGGGAGGCGGTCCCGCCGGGTCCGTGACCGTTGGCAACAACGGACAAATCGTGTTCATAAGCGCCCACAACGGCACAGCGAACCCCGCGGTCGATACGGTGGCGGTGGGCGGCACCGTTACCTGGACGTGGACCAACAACCAGGGCATCTCGCATAGCGTCGAGTCCGACCGGTCCACGTCGTTCGCGAGCAGTCCGATCATGAGCGGCAGCGGCCAGACCTACGCCGTCACCTTCAACACGCCCGGCACCTATACGTACGACTGCGCCGTTCATGGCACGGCGATGACGGGGACTATCGTCGTGCGGTGAGGGTCGCAGGGTAGGTCAGAACATGAACCCGGCGCGCACGTAAACGGCCGTGCGCTCCGGGCTTCGTGCCACCGCGATCGTCACGGTGTTGCTGCGCCGGTGTTGCCAGGCGAACCACACGCCCCCACCCGCGGCGGCGTGCCAACGGTCCGACGACTCGCCCGCGATCCATACCCGACCCGCGTCCGCGAGGCCGAAGATTCCCAGGTCGCCGATGGATGGCTGGGCCACGAGCAGCCGCAGCTCGGCGTTCGCGTATGCGCCCGACGTGCCGGCGAACCGCTGCTCGGGATAGCCGCGCACGGTCGTTTCGCCGCCGATGTAGACCACCTCGTGGAAGGGAACCGTCCCGCTCACGTGCGCGCCGCCCGCCCGCAGCGCGACGGTCGCGGCGGGGGGGTCGCTCACCGACCAGTAGCTCGACGCCTCCGCCGATACGCGCCCGTACGCCTCGCCCACGTCCCACAGCCCCGGGTACCACTCGCTCGCGAGGCGCCCGTACCAGCCCTGCCCCGCAGCGGCGGGGACGTCGCGCGTGTCGCGCTCGATGACGGCGCGCGTCCCGATCTGACCGAAATTGCCCGCGCCGTAGTAGGGGCCGGTGCGCCCGAGGACGGTGGCGGTGTCCGGACGGGTATGGGCGTATTTCACGAGCGGCCCGAGCGTCAGCCGGAACCGCGGCGCGAGCGGCACCGTCACCGAGGGCGCGAGCAGGACCTGCCGCTGCCGGACCCGGTACACCGTGTCGGGCTGCGAGGCTTGGCTCTCATTGCCGAATCCGTAGAACCGGAGCATTTCGAGGCCGGACGCGTGCCACTCGACATTCAGGACCGAGGGAGCGAGGGGCCGCCGGAACTCTCCCTCGATCTCCGCGTGGTACGTGCGTGCGGCGGTTGCGTACGCCGCTTCCGCGCGCAGACGCGTGCTCGGCGGGAGCGCGCGGAAGCCGTACCGCGTGTGGACGACCCCCGCGCCGAGCAGCAGCCCGACATCCGGGGCGTAGCCCACCCCGAGCAGGGGGGTCGTGCGCGGGCGCCAGGCATCCTGGCGGTCCTGCGCGGCCCCGTCGAGCGCCGCGGCGCCGAGCGCGGCGACCGCGAGCAGGGCCTGCGTCAGGCGGGCCATGGAGTTGTAGTATTAGTACCGACCTCGGAGGAGCCACGCACGATGAACTGGAAACCGCTGGCGGCACTGCTCGTCCTCGCCGCCGTCCCCCTCGCCGCTCAACAGCCCGCCCGGCCGGAGATGATGGAAGGCCCGATGATGCGCGAGATGGGCGCCCCGATGATGAAGATGATGCTCTACGCGCCGCAGCACCTGCTCGCCCGCAAGGACGCCCTGGACCTCACCGGAGATCAAGTCACGCGCCTCACGAGGCTGCGGGACGGCTCCACCGCGGCTCACGCCGCCGCGATGGCTGAAGCACGGGCGCACATGAAAGAGCTGGAGCGGGTGGCGGGGGCCGGCGGGGCCCCGCAGCTCGACACCACCGCGCTCAAGACGCACTTCCAGGCGGCGCACAGCGCGTTGGGGAAGGCGCATTGGGCGATGCTCGCGTCGGCGGCTCAGGCGCGGGCGGTGCTGACGGACGCGCAGCGGGTCAAGGTGCAAGCGTGGGCTGACTCGATGCAAGCGTGGATGCAGCAGCACCACGAGATGATGAAGCCGAGCCAGCCGCACTGACGCCGTTTGCGGCTACCGAGCGGTCACACCCTCGCGTGGAGCAGCTGTCTCAGCACGTACTCGAGGATGCCGCCGTGCTGGTAGTACTGCAGCTCCTGCGGAGTGTCGATCCGGACCGTGGCGCGGAACTGCGCGCTCGAGCCGTCCTCGTGCTTCGCCCTGATCGCCAGCTCCTTGCCGCGCGGGAACCCCTCCGCGAGCACGTCGGCGAGCCCTACGAAGTCGAAGACTTCTTTGCCCGTGAGGCCCAGCCTCTCCGGCGTGTCGGTGGGGAGGAACTGCAGTGGCAGGATCCCCATGCCCACGAGGTTCGAGCGGTGGATGCGCTCGTAGCTCTGCGCGATCACCGCGCGCACGCCGAGCAGCCGCGGCCCTTTCGCCGCCCAATCGCGTGACGAGCCCGAGCCGTACTCCCTCCCCGCGATGACGAGCAGCGGCACGCCCTCCGCCTGGTACCTGACCGACGCGTCGTAGATGGTTTGCTGCTCGCCGTCCGGGAGGTGCACCGTGACCGGGCCCTCCGTGCCGGGCGCCAGCAGGTTCTTGAGTCGCACGTTCGCGAAGGTGCCGCGCACCATGACCTCGTGGTTGCCGCGGCGCGAGCCGTAGGAGTTGAAGTCCGCCGGCTGTACGTCGTGGGCCATCAGGTACTGGCCTGCGGGGCTGGTCTTGCGGATCGAGCCCGCCGGGGAGATGTGGTCGGTCGTGATGCTGTCGCCGAGCAGGCACAGCACCCGCGCACCGCGGACGTCGCGGATCGGCCCCGGCGTCGGGGGCATGCCGTCGAAGTAGGGCGCGCGACGGATGTAGGTGGAGTCGGGCTCCCACGCGAACAGCTCGCCGCTGGGGACGGGGAGGCCGCTCCAACGCTCGTCTCCGGTGAACACTTCGCCGTACTCCTTGTGGAACATCGCGGACTTGATGGAGGATCGGACCACGTCGTCCACTTCCTTCGCGGACGGCCAGATGTCGCGCAGGTAGACCGGCTTGCCGTTCGTCCCCGTGCCGAGCGGGTCTTTCTGGACGTCGAGGTCGATCCGGCCCGCGAGTGCGTAGGCGACCACGAGCGGCGGCGACGCGAGGTAGTTGGCCCGCACCTCCTGCTGGATCCGCCCCTCGAAGTTGCGGTTCCCCGACAGCACGGCGCAGACCACCAGCTCGCCCTCGGCGATCGCGGCCGAGACGGCCTCCGGCAGCGGGCCCGAGTTGCCGATGCAGGTGGTGCAGCCGTAGCCCACGAGGTGAAACCGCAGCTGCTCGAGGGACGACATCAACCCCGCCTGCCGCAGGTAGTCGGTCACGACCTTCGAGCCCGGTGCGAGGCTGGTCTTGACCCACGGCTGGGTCTGGAGGCCCCGCTGCACCGCCTTCTTCGCCACGAGTCCCGCGGCGATCATGACCGACGGATTCGAGGTGTTGGTGCAGCTCGTGATCGCGGCGATCACCACGGAGCCGTGGCTCAGGTGGCAGTCCGTTCCGTCGATGGTGAGGGCGACGTGCGCGGCAGGCGCCGGGGGGGCCAGAGGGGCGGGGGGGGCGGGGGGCGCGAACGGCTGGCCACCCTCGGCCTCCCAGTGATTGCGCACGTCTTTCGGGGGCGCGACGGGCGACATCGGCTTGATGAGCGTGGGCAGCACGAGCTGGAAGCTCCGCGGCAGGTCGCGCAGCGACACGCGGTCCTGGGGCCGCCGGGGACCCGCGAGGCTCGGCTCGACTGTCGACAACTCTAGCGCCAAGGTCTCCGAATACACGGGCTCGGGCGTAGCGGCCGAGTGAAACAGCCCCTGCTCCTTCATATAGGCTTCGACCAGCTGCACCTGCTCCTTCGGGCGCCCGGTGAACGCGAGGTAGCGCAGCGTCTCCTGGTCCACCGGGAAGATCCCCACGGTGGCGCCGTACTCGGGCGCCATGTTGCCGATGGTCGCGCGATCGGCGAGGGGCAAGGTCGCGATGCCCGGGCCGTAGAACTCGACGAACTTGCCCACGACGCCCTTCTTGCGAAGCATCTCGGTCACGGTGAGCACCAGGTCGGTGGCGGTCGCGCCTTCGGCGAGCCTCCCGGTGAGGCGGAACCCGACCACCTGCGGGATGAGCATCGACACGGGCTGGCCGAGCAGGGCGGCTTCGGCCTCGATTCCGCCGACGCCCCACCCGAGCACGCCGAGTCCGTTGATCATCGTGGTGTGGGAGTCGGTGCCGACGAGCGTGTCGGGGTACGCTTGCGGCTTGCGGCTTTCGGTTGTGAACACCACGCGGGCCAGGTACTCGAGGTTCACCTGGTGCACGATGCCCGTGTCGGGCGGCACCACGCGGAACCCCTGGAAGGTCTGCTGGGCCCAGCGGAGCAGGGCGTAGCGCTCGCGGTTGCGTTGGAACTCGAGATCGGCGTTCACCTGGAACGCGGTTGGCGTGCCGAACTCATCCACGATCACCGAGTGGTCGATCACCAGCTCGGCGGGGAGCAGCGGGTTCACCTGCGTGGGGTCGCCGCCCATCGCGCGCATGGCGTCGCGCATGGCGGCGAGGTCCACCACGGCCGGGACTCCCGTGAAGTCCTGCATCAGGACCCGCGCCGGCATGAACGCGATCTCATCGTCGGGCGTCTTCGTGGGGTCCCAACGCGCGAGCTTCTCGATCTCCTGGGCCGCCACCGTGCGCCCGTCTTCGCGGCGCAGCAGGTTTTCCAGCAGGACGCGCAGCGAATAGGGGAGGCGGGCGACCGGGAGCCCCCGTTTCTCGAGCGCGTCGAGGCGGAAGATCTCGAAGCCCCGTCCCCCGACGGTGAGCCGGGCCTTGCTGCCGAAGCTGTCGTGTGTCGTCATTCGACGGGCTTCACGTCCACCACGAAGTATTCGGTCTCGCCGAAGCAGCTCATCGGAATGCCCACGTGCTGGCGGTACACGAGCGCGACGCGCTTGCCCATGGTCTGGTTCACGCGGGCGGCGATCGAGTCGCTCCGCACGGTGAAGTAGAACTTCTCGGACATGGTCCCCGGGATCGACACGATGGCCAGCTCTCCTTCCCAGGTCTTACAGATCCAGCCCTTCTTCGAAAACTTCTGCACGTAGCCGGCGCGTTCCCCCTTCGAGTAGCTCCACGTGAGCGCCGCCCACGTGTAGAGAACGAAAAGCAGGATCGGAACGACGAGCACGCCGGCGATGATGAGCTTGGTCGTGCGGGTGAGGGTGAAGCGGTCGAAGTTCACGCGCGAAATCTAACTGCGGATTGCGAGTACGGTGTCGGCGCCGGGGCCCGCGTTGAATGCGCTACCCGTCGTCTACCTCGTATTGTTCAGTCCCGTACACCACGAACCCCCGCTTCTGGTAGTTCGGCAGCGCGTGCGCGTGGTCCAGCGTGCAGGTATGCAGCCACACGCGCGAGGGCGCGAGCGCCCACGCGTCGCGCACCGCGCAAGAGAGCAGGTGCTTGCCGAGCCCCTGGCCGATGGCGCCCGGCGCGAGCCCGAAGTACGCGATCTCGACCGAGCGGTCGTCGGGCACCCGGCGCAGCTCATACCATCCGGCGAGCGCGCCGTTGCGCATCGCGACGTGCAACGAGATCTCCGGCTGCGCGAGATGGGCGCTGAGCTCGGCGTCCGTCCAATCCCAGCGGTCGCGCCAGTGGTACGCCTCGCCGACCGTTCGGTAGCAGTGGCGGTAGAGGGCCGGGGTGGGCCGCTCGACGCGTTCGATCACGACGCCGGGAAAGTCGCCGAAGGCAGGGCGAAACTGACCGGGCTCCCTGAGTTCGAGATAGGTTCGCGTCGCTCGCATCGCCCCCTGTGCGTCGTGGCGTCCTAGCGTGTTGGCGTCTATCTTAACCCCATGACCTTCAACCGCATGGGCACCGTCCCCCTGCCGCTGGCCCTGCACCTCGCGAGCTACACCGTGCTCGGCCTGTTCTGCTTCTTCGCGGGCACGCTCAACCTGATCGACCCGGTCAAGATCCCGCATGGTCTGATGTTCCTCGCCGTGTGCGGGTTCAGCTGGGGCTACGTCTTCGGCATCCTGATGGCCCGCAAGGAAGTGCTTGTGTTGGGCTTCCTCGCCAGCATCGGCTGGCTCGTGGCGGCCCTGATCGGCGCCGCGCGGTTCGCGTTCGACTGGCGACTCACCGCGCTGCTCGTCGCGCTCGGAGCCTACGGCCTGATCGCGCTCGGGATGTACCGTCGGCGCATCCTGGAGCACTGAGCCCCACACCCCCCCACCCCCCCCACCCCCCCCTCCCTCGGCCCGTTCCTCACCCGATCGTGGTCGTCTCCACGCTTTCGGGCGCGGCCGGCAGTTCCACCACGAACTTGGCCCCGCCCAGTGGAGAGTCCTCGAGCCAGATCTTCCCGCCGACCTCGGTCACGACGCGCTGGCAGATGGCGAGGCCGAGGCCCGTGCCCTCGTCGGGTCCCTTGGTGGTGAAGAACGGGTCGAAGATGCGGGCCCGGATCTCGCGCGGGACGCCCGGCCCGGAATCCTCTACCGCGAGCCGCACCCAGCCCTCGCGCGCCTGCGTGGTGAGCTGAACGATCGCGGGGGTACGCCCCCGCACGACGTGCTCCGCGTTGGTGACGAGGTTGATCACCACCTGCTGGAGATCCTGGCCCAAGCCGAGCACCGCCGGGGCCGCGTCGTCCAGGACGGTGCGGAACTCCACGCTCTCGGCCCGCAGCACCCGCTGCCGGATTTCGGCCACGTCGTGGACGAGGTCGTTCATCTGGACGCGTGTGGGCGTTGCGTCGTCGCGGCGCGCCAGCCGGAGGAGGCTGCGCACGATGCGCGCGGCGCGATCCACTTCGCGGGTGATCGTGGCCGCGGTCGTGCTGGTTTCCGCATCGCGGCTGGCGCGACCCAGGAGCTCGGCCTCCATCCGGATCGCCGCCAGGGGATTGTTCACCTCGTGGGCCACGCCACTCGCGATCTCGCCCACGGTGGCGAGCTTCTCGCGCGCGATCAGCTCGCGTTGGGCGCGCAGCTCGTCGGTGCGGTCGAACAGCGCCACCAGCAGGCTGTCCGGTTCGACGGCCGAGAGCCGTGTCACGGTGCAGTCGCAGATCCGCCGGTCTCCCGACGGCTGCGTCACCAGCACGCGCCCGTGCCACGGTTGCCCATCCCGCGGGCGCGCCAGCACGAGGCGGAGCGAGATTTCGCTCGGCGACAGGCCCAGCGCCTCGAGGTGCATCCCGAGCACCTGCCCCTCGGCCGCGATCCCGAACAGGCGACAGGCCGCCTGGTTGAGCTGCTGGATGCGGCCGTCGTGATCCACGAGCGCCATCGGCAGCGGGCTGCCGTCGACCATCGCGTGCGCCCGCTCGGCGGCGGCGCGTGCGCCGCTCACCGCCTGGGAAAGCTCGAGCCCGCCGGCGATGTAGGCCGCGACGGCGGCGAGGTATTGCAAGTCCACGAGCCCGAACGGCGGCGGCTCGTCGCCCCCCGGACGGAGATAGCGCACCACGCCCACCGCGCCGACCACGCCGCCCGAGGTCTTGAGCGGCGCGATCATCGCCGCCCGTGCCGTCGCCGAGGGCGACAACGCGCGCTGGGCGTCCGGTTCGGCGAGAATGTTGGATGTGAGGAGGGGCTCACCCGTGCGGACCACGCGGCCGGTGGTGCTTTCGTTCAGGGCGATCTCGGCGCTCTCCAGTTCCACGCACTGCCCTACCGTCGCGACGACGCGGAGCAGCTCGCCGCTCGGGCCACGGAGCGCCACGTAGGCGCCCTGCGCTTCGACCAGGCTCGTCACGCTCTGCAGCGTGTAATGCAGCAACAACTCCCGCTCGGGGGCGGCGAGCAGCCAGCGCGACAGCTCCACCAGGAAGGTCCCCAGCCGGCGCTCGCGCTCGAGACCGCTGCGGCGCGCTACCATCACCGCCAGGTGCGAGGCGATCTCGATTGTCGAGTGCAACACCTCGCCCGGGAACCCTTCCGGGAGCCCCACGAACCGCACGCTCACGTGCCGCCCATCGGCGTCGTGGAAGTCGGCGAGGAAGGGCTCGCCCTCCCGGCCGGGGGAGCCGGCGTGCAGCGAACCGGACTCGTTCAGTCCCGCATACGTGAGCTCCACCCGCGCGCCGGTCCATTCGCTCAAGATGCCCGTCGCGGACTGCCAAAACTGCTTGGTCTGTTTGGCTTGACCGGCTTGGGTGAGCAGGCGGCGGATGGGGTCGATCATCAACGACGTGGAGGAACGGCGTGGAGGGACGACGTGGAGGGAAAACGTGGAGGAACTGCGTAAAACCGGTACGACAAAACCGCTCTCGACTCCGCATAGTAAGCCATGGTTCTGCGTGCCAGTGCGGGCTCCTTGCCGGTGCACGACATTGCGTCATCCATTGCACGGTTTAGGGGTTCGTCGGCCGAATGTCGAGCTCGCTGACCATCGCCCGGTCAGAAACCGTGAGCGCCGTAAGGACCGCGTGAGCCACATCCTCGGGGCTCAGCACCCGGTCGCGGTTGGCGCGCTGCCGGTCCCCGAACGACGTGTCGACGGAGCCGGGGCAGACAGCGACGACCCGCACGTTGTGCTTGCGCACTTCGAGCATGAGCGCCTTGGAAAAGCCGAGCACCGCGTGTTTGGAGGCGCAATAGGCGGTGCCGCCGTCGACGCCGTTCTTACCGGCCAGCGACGCCACGTTCACGATGGTCCCGCCCCCCGCGTCTTTCATCCCGCGGAGAAACGCGCGCGTCACGAGATACAGGGACCGCACGTTCACCCCCATGATCTCATCCCACTCCTCGAGCGACAGCTCCTCGAGCGGCTTGAAGCGGCCGATCCCGGCGTTGTTGACGAGGAGCGTGGGGGCGCCGCGCTGCTGCGTCACGAAGGCCGCGAAGGCGTCCACGCACGCGGCGTCCGACACGTCGCACGGCATCCCGATCGCGTCGACGCCGGCGGCCTGCAGCTGGGCGAGCGTCGCCCGGACGTTCGCCTCCGTGCGGGCGCAAATGGCCAGCCGCGCCCCCGCCCGGCCGAGCGCGAAGCCGATGGCGCGGCCGATCCCTTGCGTCCCACCGGTGACCACCGCGAGGGAACCCGCCAGCTGCATAACCGACAATATACGATAGGCATGGCGGGGGGCGGGGGCGCGGGGGCGCCGAGCAGGTCTCTCGAGGCACGCCGCCCGGGAACCGCGTGGCGTTCCCAGGGTGATGGACACAATCACGCAGAACGATCGGGACGTGCTGGACGCGTATTCGCGCGCTGTGACCGGCGCCGCCGAGAAGGTCGGGCCGGCCGTCGTGAGCGTCGACGTGCGGCATCGCGTGGAGCGGCGCGGGCGGGCTCCACGGGACCTGCCTGGTCACGGCTCGGGATTCGTCTTCACGCCGGACGGGTTCATCCTCACCAACAGCCACGTCGTGCACGATGCGACCCGGATCGAGGCGGCGTTCCCCGACGGGCGGCGGGTCCGCGCCGAGCTGGTGGGGGACGACCCGGACACGGACGTCGCTGTGGTTCGGGTGGAGCCGGGCGCTCTTGCCGTCGCAGACCTGGGCGATTCGGGCACGCTGCGCGTGGGGCAACTGGTCATCGCGATCGGAAACCCCCTGGGCTTCCAGAGCACCGTGACGGCGGGTGTGGTGAGCGCCCTCGGTCGCTCGTTCCGCTCGACCACTGGGCGGCTGATCGACGACGTGATCCAAACCGATGCAGCGCTCAACCCGGGCAACTCCGGTGGACCGCTCGTGGACTCGCGCGGGCTGGTGGTCGGCGTCAACACCGCCGTGATCCTCCCCGCGCAGGGTATCTGCTTCGCGGTGGGGATCAACACGGCGAAGGTCGTCACGGGGCAGCTGATCCGGCACGGCAAGATCCGGCGCGGCCGGATCGGCGTGGCGGGGCAAAACGCTCCGCTACTGCGGCTCGCCCAACGGGCGCACGGTCTGGACGCGCGGAGTGGCGTGCTCGTGACCGACGTCGAGCCGGACAGTCCCGCGGAGCGGGCCGGCCTCCGAGCGGGCGACATCATCGTAGCTTTCGACGAGAAGCCCGTCACGGGAATCGACGATCTCCACCGGTTGCTGGCGACCGAGCGCATCGGGGCGCGCACCACGATCGAAGCGCTGCGTAACGCCGACAAGCTCGAGCTGGCGATCGTCCCCGACGAATCGCCGACCCGCACTCGTTGAAAGGAACGCCCATGACTGGAAAGACCGGAGGCCCGCGAGGAGCGCTCACCGCCGGGACTCGGGCGCCCGATTTCACGCTGCACCGCACGCCCGATCACGCGGTCTCGTTGCGCACCTTCCGCGGCCGGCCCGTCATTCTCGCGTTCTATCCGGCCGACTGGAGCCCGGTGTGCGGCGACCAGATGGGGCTCTACAACGAGGTCCTCGCCGAATTCCAACGCTACAATGCGGAGCTGCTCGGCATTTCGGTCGACGGCGTGTGGTGCCACGCCGCGTTCGCCAGCGACCGCAAGCTCCACTTTCCGTTGCTCGCGGACTTCGAGCCGAAGGGGGCGGTGGCACGCCGCTACGGCGTGTACCGTGAGGGCGATGGCTTCACGGAGCGGGCGCTGTTCGTGATTGACGGGGAGGGCGTCATCCGCTGGAGCTACGTCTCGCCCATCGAAGTGAACCCCGGTGCGGCCGGGATCCTGCGGGCCCTCGAATCGCTCGCCGCCGGAACGACGGCGGCGTGAGCAAACGCGATACGGCGGCGCAGCTCACCCTCCCGGTGAGTGATCGCGACCACGTCCAGGGCCCGGCGGGCGCGCCCGTCACGCTGGTCGAGTACGGCGACTACGAGTGTCCCCACTGCGGCCGCGCCTACCCGATCGTCAAGGAGGCGCAGCAACGGATGGGGCGCCGGCTGCAGTTCGTGTTCCGGAACTTTCCGCTGCGCGAGAGTCACCCCCACGCGCAGCACGCGGCGGAGGCCGCCGAGGCCGCCGGTGCACAGGGGAAGTTCTGGGAGATGCACGACCGCTTGTTCGAGCGGCAGTTCGCGCTCGACGACGACTACCTGATCGAGTACGCCGTCGACCTCGGTCTCGACCAGGAGCGTGTCCGGACCGAGCTGGCGCAGGGTATCTACCAACCGCGCGTGCGGGAGGACTTCCGGAGCGGCGTCACGAGCGGCGTGAACGGGACGCCCACGTTCTTCATCAACGGCATGCGGTACGACGGCGCGTGGGACCTGGAACCGCTGCTCGCCGCGCTCCGCGGGGCGGCCGGTCGGTAACTACGTCCGTATCGCGCCTGGGAATCGTGCCGGATCGGCCGTGAATCCCGGGAAGATCGCCGATAGCTCGGCGGCCCCAAGGTGTCGCGCCAGGATCTCGGCGAACAAATCGCGGAAATCGGTGGTGACCGCCACGTCCCGCCCCTCGAACCGTCGCGCCGGATCAAGCCCGGGCCACGTCCCCAGCATGTGGCCGCCCATCACCGGGCCGCCGAACACGAGCATGGCCGTGGCGTGTCCGTGGTCGGTCCCCGAGGTGCCGTTCTCGCGCACGGTGCGACCGAACTCAGACATCGTGAGCACCACGACGTCCCGCAGCTTGTCCCCCAGGTCCTGCGCGAACGCCGCGAGCGCCTGCCCGAACTCGTCGAGCCGCGCCGCGAGCTGCCCGTCGCTCGCTCCCTGGTTGACGTGCGTGTCCCACCCGCTCACATCCGCGAACGCCACCTGCAGCCCCAGGTCGGCCTTGATCAGCTGGGCGATCTCGAGCATCGCCTTGCCGAACTTGCCGCGCGGGTACGCGGCGCCGTTCCCGGGCTGGTAGCGCGCCGGATCCACCTGCTTGAGCAGCTGCACCGCCTGGAACGCCTCCTGCGAGGAGGCCGAGAGCAGCCCCGTCGCCGAGCCTGCGTACAGCTCCTCGAACGCTCGCGTAAGCCGGTCGCGCGCGGCCGGCTGTGGCGCGTGCAAGCCGAACGCTTGGAGATCGTCGACGGCGAGGCTGGGCGCCGTGCCGGCGAGAATCCGCGGCAGCTGGGGTCCGAACGCGACGGCACGGAACGGTGTGTCCGCGTGCTCGCGGTCGTGCTGGCAGTAGCGGTTGAGCCAGCCGTCGGGCGTCGCCTTCACGCCCGGAGTACCCGACTCCATGTAGTCCTGTGCGTCGAAGTGGCTGCGGGTCGAGTCCGGAGAGCCGATCGCGTGGATCGCGGCCAGGCTGCGGTTGTCCCACAAGGGCTTGAGCGCCGCGAGGCGCGGGTGCAGCCCGAAGTAGCCGTCCAGGTCGATGACGTCTTGCGCCGGCACGGCGATGCGGGGCCGCTCCCGGTAGTAGAGAGGGTCGCCGTGCGGGACGATCATGTTGAGCCCGTCCACGGCGCCGCGCTGGAAGAGACAGACGAGAACCGGACGGTATAGGCCGGTAGAGGACGGTAGAGGGCGGTAGGAAGCAAACGCCGCCCGCGCGAGAAACAACGGATCCAGACCGAGGCTAAAGAGCGCCAGGCCTCCCGACTTCACGAATACCCTTCTTGAAATCGACATCGATCCCTCCTAAGACCTCTACCGTCTTCTGCCGACCTTTACCGTCCTCGACCGTCATTGCCTCTGAAACTCCGGCCCCCCGATCGCGAGCCCCACTGCCAGCGCCCGCGCTTGCGCGGGATCTCTGACGTCTGACAACTGGCGTCCGATGACTTCCTTCGTGTTCTCCGACATCGTCCCGCCGAGCATCCGGTCGTCGACGGCGGCGATGAGCGCGCCGGCGTCCGCCGTCGCGGCGACGAGCGAGTCCAGCGTGACGGTCACCCCGGGCAGCTTGCCGGCGGCGAGCGCGAGCCCCGCGTTCATGCGGTCGAGCAGCGCGCCGCTGTTCACCCAAGCGGCTTCCTGCTCCGGATACCCGTCGGGGGCCACATGGAGATACAGCGGCTCCCCGAGCCGCGCGACCACCTGGGCGAGACGCGGCGTCGTATCCGGATCTGCGCCGACGGCACGCGCCGCGCTCACCACGAACTCGAGCGGTGTCTTGACCTTGGCGCGGACGTTCGAGGCCGCCCAGAAGTCGGGTGAGGTGAAGATGGCCCGCAGCACCTCCCGGATGTCGCCGCCGGTGCGCCGCCACGCCGCCACGGCGTCGTCCACGCAGCCGTCCGGGGGCTCGTCGTTCACGAACCGCTGGCACAGCTGGCGGCTTACATGGTGCAGGGTCGCCGGGTGGTTGGCGAGGAGCTTCAAGAGCCTGATGCCCTCGTCCATGCCGTGGCCCGCCGGAAACCTCACACCCAGCACCTGCTTCTCTCCCTGGTCATGCGCCCAGTCGTGAAACTCGAAGTCCGCTCCATGTTGCGGCCGCCTGATGCTCCACCCCGTGAGAGTCCGCGCGACGTCGATCACGTCCTGCTGCGTGTAGCCGCCCTCTACGCCGAGCGTGTGCAGCTCGAGCAGCTCGCGGGCGTAGTTCTCGTTGATCCCCTTGGGCATCCGCTGCTGCGCTTGCCGCCGCATGGAGTCGAGCTGCGCCGGGTCGCGGAGCCGCGGGAAGAACGGTCCCCGTCCGAAGATCGGTCGCGCGGCCACGCGCATGGCATCCGGCGGCACGGTGCCGGGCGCGACGCTCTCCCAGTTGTCGAGATAGAACAGCATCGCCGGACTCTTGGCCGTGGCGATCAGGAGATCCTCGAACGTGCCCATGGCGTGGGGGCGAATGACGTGCTCGATGTAATCCGGGGTCAGGAAGCGGTCCGCGCCCTTCCCGAAGTAGACGTTGAAGTGGTTGGTCCAGAAGTCCACCATGACTTCGTACAGCTGGCGCTCGGAAAGCTCGGCGCGCACGACGGCGAGATCCGCGAACTCGCCTGCGAGCCGCCGGCCCTTTTGGGCGACCGGGGTGCTCTCAGCCTTGTCGGCCGCGCTATCGCTCCGGGCGGCGAGCTTGCGCTCGCGCCGCTCGCGCCGCGCGTCCGCGTACAGCCTCGCGAGGTCGCCACGGTCGTAGTCCAGGATCTGGAACCCGTGCTCGCGCTCGGCGAGCCGATCGTCGGCGATCTGGTCGGGGGACAGTTGGCGGTCGATCCACCGCAGCACCCCCTCCGCGGCGACGCGCGCCACCTCCCCGGGGCGGGGCCCGTAGGCGAGGCGGTTCAGGGCGTGGAGCGCGGAATCGCGCGGCGACAACTGCGCGGACAGGCGGACTGGCGGACTGACGGACAGAACGAGAAGCACGAGCGCGGCGAGCGCAGGTGCTCCCCCTGTGAGCCCATCCGACCGTCCGACCGTCCGACTGTCCGGCCTTCTCATGCGGTTATATTGACCACGGTCCCTTGGAGAAGTTAAGGTTGTGACGGCGCAACGCTTCATCCCCCACGGTATGCTACCTCGCCCCAGGAGCTTGGCCTCCGGCGGCGACGGCAAGCCCCCCACGTGGGGGGAGCGACTCCAGGCGCTCACGTACGTCCCGCCGCTCCTCAAGCTGGTCTATGAGACCCATCGGGGTTATACCGTCGCGATCCTGGTGTTGCGGGCGATCCGCTCCTTCGTACCGCTGGCGGTGCTGTGGATCGGGAAGCTCATCATCGACGGCGTCATCGCCGCGGTGCGGGTGCGCGCGGGCGGCGGCGGCGTGGACTGGTGGTATCTGATCGGTCTGGTAGGCCTCGAGCTCGGCATTGCCGTGGTGGGCGAGGGTTTGGCGCGGCTGTCCTCGCTGCTCGAGAGCCTGCTGGGCGACCTGTTCTCGAACCGCATCAGCGTGCGGCTCATGCAGCACGCCGCTACGCTCGATCTCGCGCAGTACGAGGACGCCGAGACATATGATCACCTGGAGCGGGCCCGCCGCCAGACCGTGGGGCGGATCGGGCTGGTCGCGCTGCTGCTGTCGACGGCGCAGGACCTCGTGACGCTCATCTCGCTCGCGGCCGTGCTCCTGGTGCAGCTCCCGTGGCTGTTGCTGCTCCTCGTCGTGGCGGTGCTCCCGTCGTTCATCGGCGAGACGCACTATGCGGCCCTCGGCTATTCGCTCCTGTTCCAGTGGACCCCCGAGCGGCGGCTGCTCGACTACCTGCGCTATGCGGGCGCGTCGGACGAGATGGCGAAGGAGGTCAAGCTGTTCAACCTGTCGGACTTCCTGGTGGGGAGGTACGCAAAGCTGTCCGACGAGTTCTACGAGGAGAACAAGCGCCTCGCGATCAAGCGCAACATCGTCTCGACGCTGTTCGTCACGATCGGTACGCTCGGCTACTACGGCGCCTACGCTGTGACGATTTACCTCACGGTGTTGGGCCGGTTCACGATCGGCGCGCTGACGTTCCTCGCCGGATCGTTCCGCCAGAGCCGCGACCTGATCCAGCGCATCCTACTCTCGGTTTCGCAGGTGTTCGAGCAGAGCCTGTACCTGTCGGACCTGTTCACGTTCTTCGATGTGCAGCCGCGGGTGACGTCGCAGCCCGGGGCTCGCCTAGTGCCGGCGCCGATCCGGCGGGGGTTCGAGTTCGAGGACGTGGGGTTTCGCTATCCGGGGTCGGACCGCTGGGCGGTACGGCACCTCACGTTCACGTTCGAGCCGGAAGAGCGGATCGCGCTCGTGGGCGAGAATGGGGCGGGGAAGACGACGCTCGTGAAGCTGCTCGCGCGACTGTACGACCCCGACGAGGGCCGCATCGTGCTCGACGGCGTGGACCTGCGGGACTACGACCTCAACAGCCTGCGCAAGAACATCGGCGTCATCTTCCAGGACTTCGTGCGCTACGATTTCATCTTGAGGGAGAACATCGGGGTGAGCCAGGTGGAGCAGCTGGACGACGAGGCGCGCATTCGCGAAGCGGGGCGCCGCAGCCTGGCGGACTCGGTTGCTTCGCGACTCGAGAAGGGCTACGATCAAATGCTCGGTCGGCGGTTCGACAGCGGAGTGGAGCTGTCGGGCGGCGAGTGGCAGAAGGTGGCGCTGGGTCGGGCGTACATGCGGGACGCCCAAGTGCTGATCCTGGACGAGCCGACCGCGTCCCTCGACGCCCGCGCCGAATACGAGGTATTCCTACGGTTCGCGGAGCTCACGCGGGGGCGGATGGCGGTGCTCATCTCGCACCGCTTCTCGACCGTGCGGATGGCGGACCGGATTCTGGTGCTGCAGGGGGGCGAGCTGGTCGATCAGGGCACCCACGAGGAGTTGGTGGCGCGGGGCGGCCTGTACGCGGAGCTGTTCAGCCTGCAGGCGGCGGGGTACCGTTGAAGGCTCACGGCGGAACGACGCGGGAGGGCATATGCGCGCGGTCACGGTAGCGCTGGTCACGCTGGCGATCGCGGCGATCGCGGGCAACGCTCCGCTACAGGCGCAGGGCCGGGGCACCAGCATCCTGACGGCCGAGGAGATCGAGCGGGCGAAATTGAACATCAGTACGGCCTACGACGCCGTGCAGATGCTGCGGCCGCGCTGGTTTGCGAAGCGCGAACTCGCCAGGCTCCCAGGGACGCCGAGCGAGCCGCTCCAGGACATTACGGTTCGCGTTTACCTGAACGACCACAGCATGGGTGCGGCGGACTACCTGAAGACGATTCCGGCGGAGACCGTCCAGGAGATGCGCTGGCTCAGCCAGAACGAGGCAGCGAGCCGCTTCGGGCCCACCGACGGACAGGCCGCGATCGTCGTGACGCTGAAGCGCTAGCCGGCGTCGGCGGCGAACGTGTAACACCACGCCTCGCCCTCGAGCACCGTCTCACCCGACTGCCGCGTCACCTTGATCGCGAGCCGGCACACCGGCTTCGCGGGGTGGACGCTCAGCACCTCGGCCTCCGCGGTGATCGTGTCCCCGATGTAGACCGGCGCCGTGAACTTCCAGCTCTGGCTGAGGAACACCGTGCCCGGACCGGGCAGGTCCATCGCGACGAGCGCGTGCAGCAGCCCCGTCGTGAGGCCGCCCTGCACCACCAGCTTGCCGAACTTCGTCCTCGCGGTAAAGGCTTCGTCGAAGTGCAACGGGTTGTAGTCGCCCGTGAGCTTCGCGAAGGTCTGCACGTGCTCCGCGGTGAGCGTGAGACTGCGGCGGGCTCTCTGTCCCACCGTGACCTTCATGGGTTCGCGCGCTGCTCCAGCGACGCCACGAACGGCGCGACGTACTCCTTCCAGACGGCGGCGACGGTGTGGGTGCCGTGCCCGCGGGTGCGCTCGCTCGTGGGAATCAGGACGTAGCGGCCTCGTTGCACCTTCGGAATCAAGCGCTCCATGATGCCGAGCTCGGGAGGATTGATGAAATCGTCCGCCGAGTTGATCGCCAGGACCGGGACGGTAATGCGCCCGAGGTCGGGGCTCGGGTCGTAGTCGCGCGAGGCTTCGATCTGGTACAGCAGGTCGTTCGCGTCCGCGTCGGCGAGGCGGGTGTCGAGCCAGCGCGTGACGTACGCGTCCGCCGAGTCGCGGGTCGGCGCCGCGCGCTGCAGCTGGAGCGGGCTGCTTCCGGCCACGAACAGGAGCTGCAGGGCGGCGCGGAGGCCGCGCGGCTGGTGCGCGTAGTCGCCGCCATTCCAGTCCGGATCCGCGCGGATGTCCTCGCTGATCATCTCGCGCCACATGCGGTTGCGCCCCGCGATCTGGGTCGGCAGGCAGGCGAGCGGCACCAGGCCGTCCAGGAAGTCGGGATGCCGCTCGCCCCAGAGCCAGCCGTGCATGCATCCCATCGACGTGCCCATCACCAGGAGCAGGTGATTGACGCGCAGGCCCTCGGTGACGAGCTGGTATTCCAGGCCAACCATGTCTTCATAGCCGTAGTGCGGGAACCGGGCTCGCAGCCCGTCGCTCGGCTTCGAGGACCGGCCATGCCCCACGTCGTCCGGGAGAATCACGTAGTGGCTCGAGGTGTCGAGCGGCTGCCCCGGACCGAACAGCTCCTCGGCGAAGAGCGGGGAGAGGAATTGGCGTCCCGAGCCGCCCGTGCCGTGCAGGATGAGCACGGCGTTGCGCACCGTCCCGGCGGCGTCGCGCCGCGGACGACCCAGCGTCGTATAGTGCAGCCGGACCTGGGGGAGCGTTTCGCCGCTCGTGAACCGGAACTTGCTCACGATGAAGCTGCCGGTGTCCCGCGGCGCCAGCACCGCCAGGGCGACGACCAGCGCCGTCACGCGGCTCTCCGCGGCCGCTTCGGCGTGCCGGAGTCGCTCGGTTTGGTGGGGCGGCGGAACCGGGCGAGCCGCGCCTGGGCATCGGGCATCCGCAGGATCAGCTTCTCGATCTTCTCGAGGTAGCCGGGGTTGTTGAGGAGGGCGCGTAGCTCGGTCAGGAACGGCTGGAGCTTCGCGTACACCATGATGTGCTCGCCGTTCACGTCGGCGAACATCTGCTCGTCGATGGCGCCGTGCAGCACGAGCGCCGCCGCCATGCTCCAGTAGGTGGTCACCATGCGATAGGGGGCGCTCTGCTTCCCCCGATACACGGTCAGCACGTCCTGCGCGCTCTGCGGGCGGAACTGCTCGCGAAACCAGGCCCGGGCTTTGCGCATCACCGGCTCACGGCGCAGGTCGTACAACTTGAGCAGCAGGTCGGCGCTCTCGTACGTGGTGGTCACGGGCGGCTCCGTTGTTGGCGGTTGTCGGAAGCTACGCCGACTGGTGTGTCGCGGCGACCCTCCTGACGATCAGCTCCCCGTCGAGAACCTGACGGCGCCGAGGTCCACGAGCCCTTGCAGCGTTGCCTCGAGCTCCCCGACCTCGAGGCCGGCGCCCGCCGCCAGCTGCTGCAGCGTCCGTTTCCCGTCCGCCAGCTGGACCACGGCCGCCACCGCCTCGTCGCTCCGCGCCACCGCCACCCGCCCGTGTGGCGACCGGGCGACGAGCAGCTTGGTCGGCCGCTCGGGCGCCTGCGGCGGCTCGATCCAGGGCTGCAGGAGCTGGGGCAGCACGGCCGGGAGATCGTAGCTTAAGTCGAGGAGCATCGTCCCTTCCACGGCCTCCGGGACCCCACCCTTCCTTCGTCCCTCTTCCTCCTTCCCGGCCTCCCGCCAGACCCTCGGCCCGGCTTCGGCGATCATCATCGCCTCTTCGTACCGGAGCAAATCCCCGAGATAGGGAATGGGCCCACCGGTTCCGGAGACGTACTCGACGACGAGTCGGGCGACCGCGCGCGCGGTCTCCCGGCTGCCCAGGACCAGTGTCGGGAGTAGCGCGTGGAAGCCGGGTCGCTTGAGGATCGTCTCCGGGAACCGCCCGGTGATCCGTGCGAGCACGCGCGAGTACTTGAAGAAGTGGACGATCCGCTCGTAGTAGAAATGGCGCGCCAGGAAGCGCGCGTAGCGCTCCACTCGCTCGGGATCGGCGAGTCGGCGACGCCGCCACTCCGGTGAGGCGCGGTACGGCGCGTCGGCCAGCGCGCGGATCACCTCGTCCTGCAGGGCGCGGTCGGTCAGCGCGCCGATCACGGCATCGCCGCCGGACCGCACGGTCGCAGCCGCACCACGGCCGTGCGACCGTCGGACTCGATCTTTTGACCCGACGTGTTCCGCGCCTGGGTGACGGCGCCGGGCAGGGTCGTGTAGTCGACCAGGTCGGCGCAGCCGCTCGCCTCGAGGTCGTGCACGATCCGGTCGCGCTCCCGATCGATGTGCGAGTCGATGCGGTGGGTCGCCTGCGGCTCCCAGGGCTTGAAGATCACGCCCACGTCCTGGTTCGCGGCGCCGACCCACACGGGGGCGAGACTGTCGAGCAGCCAGATCCGGATGTGGTGGCGAATCCGGACGTTGGGGCCGGCCAGCTCGTAGGCGAGATCCTGGGGCCGCCCCTCGAAGTACTGCGTGCTCACCGGGGCGGTCATGGCCGGCCGGCTGGCGATCGCCGCGGTCACTTCTTTCGTCACCGCCAGGAGGGACGGCTTCTGGGCGCGCACCCAGCCGGCGCTCGCAAACGCGCTGTCGATCTGGGTCACGGTGCCGAGCAGCAAGAGGTTGAACGGGTCGCCGAGCACGGTGCCCGAGCGATTCGCGGTGCGGGGCACGAACTGCGGCAGCTCCGGCAGTTCGGTGAGCTCGCGGCGCGCGCTCACGGGCTCGCAGCGGCCGGCGTCGGCGATCTCGAGGGGCTGCGTCAGCCGGATCCCGCCGATCTCGCCCGCGATGATGCGCACCGGAGGTCCCCGTCGCACGAGCGCATAGCCGCCGAGCAGAGCGACCGGGGCCGCCGCGAGGTCGACCGCCGCCGCGACACCCGCCGGCACCAGTCGCTTGCCGACACCGACGACCGACGTCTTTCCGCTCGAGACGAGCCCGGAGTCCGTGAGCGTTCCCGGCTTGGCGTATTCGAGCGTATCGAGCACGCCCGAAATCCCGACCCAATGGCCGGAGCGCACCTCGAGCGAGTCGAACCGCAGACCCAGGAGGCCGTGCCGGCCGAACCGGCCTCCGCCCTTGGAGACGACGACCCGCCCTCTCGCCCGGGTGTACGGCGGGACGACGACGCACGAGTCCTGGACCAGCGCGCCCATGGTCTGCACCAGCACGGGCGTTCCGACGGTGTCCCTGCCGCTCGTGATGCGCTGGACGAAGCGGATCGGAATGCGCGTGCCCGCGGGAATCACGGTGCTCCCGAGCAGCAGGGCGAGCAGCGCCGGCGCGATGGGGGGGGCCTTCATAACGCGCGCCGGATCCGCTCCACGCTCCGGAACAGCACGTCCGCGGTGAGCGAAGGAGAGAACGCGTCGAACGTGACGGCCTTGGCCCGCGGGCAGCGACTCACCGCGTGCGCCAGGAAGTCGAGCATTTCGTCCGGGGGCTCGGCGGGCGCGATCCAGGGCCCCTCGAGGTCGTCGTCCCGCTCCACGCCCGCGACGTGCAGCTCCACCACGTGCTCGAGCGGGAACTCCGCGAGCCAGCGCTCCCGCGGCCGGTCGTGATAATGCGCCTGGAGCCACACGTGCGGCAGATCGAGCAGGAACCCTACGCCCGTCGCCTGGAAAAACTGCCGCAGCCACACGGGTTCGGGCATTTGGCTCGCCGCGACGTCGAAGAACCCGGGGATGTTCTCCATCACGAGCGGCTGGTCGAGCCGGGCCTTGAGGGCGGTGGCGTTGCGCACGAAGGACTCTAGGAACTGCTCGGTGTAGAGCGGCGGGAACACGTAGTTGAGATTGTACGTCCCGTCTTCGGTGTGCAGGCATTGGAAGTGCTCGGCGACCCAGGGCGACCGATACAGCTCGGCGAGCGCGCGGGCGCGCTGGATGGACCGCTCGTCGAGCGGCTCCGAGAGCTGGCCCAGGTAATCATGGAGGAGCAGCGTGTAGCGCTCGCGGATCATTGGCCACCACGGGTCGTTCGCGGCCGGGGGGTCGGCCATCGCGAGATGGTCGATGCCGTCGGCTCGGGCCAGCTCTGCGCCGAGGTGCGGATTGTAGAAAGCGCCCACCAGCAATTGCGTCATCAGTCGTCCGTCATCCGGTATCCGTCGTCCGTAGCTACTAGCCCCTGTTCCGCCAGCTGGTCACAAAACACCTTGACCTGGGCCGCAACCATGGGCTGCTCGCCGCGGTCGGTCCAGGCCGCCGCGATCGCCTCGGCGCTCGCCGTCCCGTCGAGTCGCTCGACGATGAAGCGCTCGCGCTCGGGCCACGTCGCCGCCCGCGCCCGCAACTGCACCGTCGCGTGCGGCAGCCGGAATGCCTCGGCGACGATGGTGTCGATCTCGGACAAGATGTCAGGTGCCAGGGGTTGCGTGTTCGCAAGGTTCTGATCCACCTGTTCCCTGGTCCGCGCTCCGGCCAGTACGATGCTGACTCCCGGCTGGGCCAGCACCCAGGCGAGCGCGAGCGCCGGGAGGGGCAGCTCAAGCCGCCCCGCCAGCGGCCGCAGGCGCTCGATCACGCTGCGGCGCCGTGCGTACTCGGCGCCCTTGAACCAGTAAATCTGGCTGCGGTGGTCGCCGGGAGGGAACTGCGGCGGGCTGGAGCTCGTGAACCGGCCGCTCAGGAGACCGGCGGCCAGGGGCCGGTAGGCCAGAAATGCGACCTGCCGGCTGCGGCACAGCGGCAGCTGGCGCTGCTCCACGTCGCGGTCGAACAGGTTGTACGGCCCCTGGTAGGAGACTACGGGCGCCAGCTGGCTGGCCCGGGCGAGCTGGAGGTGGCTCGCGTTGCACAGCCCGATCCCGAGCGCCTTCCCTTCCTCCTGCAACGTGTGCAGCGTCTCGAGCCGCCACTCCCAGCGGTCCAACGCTTCGTGCAGCTGCACGAGGTCGACGTATTCGCTGTTCAGGCGCCGGAGGGAGGCTTCGAGCGAGGCGCGCGGGTCGTCGCGCGGGCCGACTTTGGTCGCGATCGCGACGGTTGCGCGGTGCGGCGCGAGGACTCGGCCGAGCAGGACTTCCGAGGCGCCGTCGCCGTAGGTGGGAGCGGTATCGAAGAACGCTACGCCACGTTCGAGCGCGCGCTCGACGGCGGCGAGTCGCTCGCGCTCGTCGGCCGCGGCGCCCCATCCCGTGCCCCCCACCGCCCAGGCCCCGAATCCGAAGCGGGGGCCGGAGGTCAACAAACGCTGAGGGGGCCCGACAGACATCCGGGCCCCCGGGCGCATCAAGCCGCTCCCTCTAGGAGTGGCAGGTGGGCACCAGCTCGCTCGTCTCGACAATCTCGGGACGATGACAGCTCGGCACGAGCTCCTGCATCTCGACGATCTGCATTTGGTTCCTCCTTGTGGAAAACCAGGAAGACGGCTGTCGGGTGAATCCTACGGGTTGCCGTCACACCCGTCAACCACTAATTCTCAGGCGCGTTCTGAGTGGTCTCGCACGTTTTTCCCACCCTGAAGGGGGGGTTCGGCGAATCACTGTGCTTACGCACAGCGCCGGGCCAAGCGCACGCTTCAGCGTGTGGAACACACCGGCGACCCGGACTGTTTCATGATTCCGATTCACGCGCTCCTGACCGAGAACGATCTCGCGGACGAATTCGTTTCCGCGTTCCAGGCGCGGCGCCTGCCCGAAAAGTTCTTCTACTGGTTTCCACTGTCGGTGCGCGCATGGCTCGCCCTGTGCTCCGACGGCGCGTACCGCAACTTCGTGCGGTCGCGCTCGCTCATCGCGCGCTCCGCCGCCGAGCTCGCCCGCCTGGTTCCGCCGGGCCCGCTCGAGGTGCTGAGTCTCGGCGCGGGACAGGGCGACAAGGACCTCATCCTGCTTGAGGCACTGCGCGAGCACGGCGTCCGCGTGTCGTACGTGCCCGTGGACACGAGCCAGGCGCTGCTCGAGATGGCGTGCGGCGGCGCGCTGGGCGCCCGCTTCCCGTCCCAGGGTATCAAGGCCGACGTCACGCAGCCCGATCACCTCGCGGCGCTCGCGGCCGAGCCTGAGACGCCGCGCCGCCTCGTCCTGCTCGTGGGCAACACGCTCGGCGCGTTCGACCCGCTCGCCGAAGCGCGCGAGCTGGCGGGGCTGCTCCGCCAGGGCGACGCCCTGTTGCTCGATGGGGAGATCTACGCGGGTGAGGCGACCGTCGCGGGCTACGACAATCCCTTGAACCGCCGCTTCGCCTGGGCGCCGCTCCACGCGGTCGGGATCCGCGACGCGGACGGCCAGCTCGTGTTCGAGGCGAAGGACGACCCCCGGCTCCCCGGACTGCACTTCATCCCGAAGTACTTCCGCGCCGAGCGCGACCTTGACGCGCAGACGGGCGGCGAGCTGTTGCGCCTCGCGGCGGGCGAGCGGCTCGACATGAGCCACTCGTATAAGTACGCCGCAGACACCTTCCTGCGGATCCTCTCGGACGCCGGGCTGGCCCCGCGCTGGCAGGGGCGGAGCGAGGACGAGCGCTTTCTCATGGTCCTCGCCGAGCTGGCATGACTCCGGCGCTCGAGGTGCGGGGGCTCGGGTATGAACTGCCGGGAACGGGGAAAGGGGGGAGGGGCAAGGGTCGGCCCCTCGTGCGGGACGTGTCGTTCAACGTGGGGGGCGGGGAGACCCTGGTGCTGCTCGGCCGCAGCGGCTCGGGGAAGACCACGACGTTGAAGCTTATCAACCGGCTGCTCGAGCCGACCGCGGGCGAGGTCCGCGTCGCGGGGGAGCGGGCCGGCGACCTCCCGGCGACACGGCTGCGCCGCCGGATCGGCTACGTGATTCAGGAGGTCGGGCTGTTTCCCCACTTCACTGTGGAGCGCAACGTGGGCCTCGTCCCGCAGCTCGAGGGCTGGCCGCCGACCCGCATCGCCGTGCAGGTGCGCGAGCTGCTGGCGCTGGTGGGGCTCGACCCCGACGGCTTCGCCCCTCGCTATCCGCACGAGCTCTCCGGCGGCCAACGCCAGCGGGTCGGCGTGGCGCGGGCCCTCGCCGCCGACCCCCCCTTGCTCCTGCTGGACGAGCCGTTCGGCGCGCTGGACCCCATCACGCGTGTCGAGCTGCAGCGCGAGTTTCAGGCGCTCAGGGGGCGGCTCGACAAGGGGATGGTCTTCGTGACTCACGACGTGCGCGAGGGACTCCTGCTCGGCACGCGGATCGGGTTGATGCACGAGGGGCGGCTCGCGTTCCTCGGGACGCCCGAGGAGTTCCGGGGGAGCGACCATCCGGAGGTGCGCAGGTTCATGGATGCGGCGTGATGAGCGCGACTGAACTCGCGGGGGTGCAATGAGTCTTTGGGCGTTCTACTCCCGCAACTCCCAGGAAGTCCTGGGGCTGGTGGGGCAGCATCTCTACCTGGTGGCGATCTCGACCGGGGTCGCGGTCGTCATCGGGGTCCCGGTCGGCGTGCTGCTCACCCGCCGGCCGGCGTGGCGGGCGCCGGTCCTCGGCCTGGCGAACGTGTTCCAGACGATCCCCAGTCTCGCGCTCTTCGGGTTCCTGATCCCGCTCCCGTTCATCGGCGGGATCGGCGCGACGACGGCGATCGTCGCGCTCGTGGTCTACGCGCTGCTGCCGATCGTGCGGAACACCTACACGGGGATCGCCGGCGTGGACCCGGCGGTGCGCGAGGCCGGGCGGGGGATGGGGATGACTGACTGGCAACTGCTCACGCTCGTGGAGCTGCCGCTCGGGTTCGGCGTGCTGCTCGCCGGCGTTCGGGTTGCGACGGTCGTGAGCGTCGGGACCGCCACGATCGCCGCGGCGATCGGCGCAGGAGGGTTGGGGGTCTACATTTTCCGCGGGGTGGCGATGGTGAACGACACCCTGATTGTGGCGGGGGCGCTGCCGGCGGCGCTGCTGGCGTTGACGGCGGACGGGTTGCTGGGCGTCGCGGAGCGGCGGTTCGCGTGGCGGGGGAAATGAGAGGGGTCGGACGGTCGGACCGTCGGACGGTCGGACGGTGGCTCCTCATCGCAGCCGCTCTCCTCGACGGCTGCACCCCCCGAGATCGCGTGGTGGTCGGCTCCAAGAACTTCACGGAGTCCGACCTGCTCGGCGAGATCGTGGCGCAGCAGATCGAGCGGCGCACGCACCTTCCGGTCAAGCGCCGGTTTCACCTCGGCGGCACGTTTGTCTGCCACCAGGCGATCACGGCCGGCCAGATCGACCTGTACGTCGAATACACGGGAACGGCGTACACCGCGGTATTGCAGCGCCCGCCGGTCGCCGATCGCGACAGCGTGTATCACACGGTCGCACGCGATTACGCGCAGCGGTTCGGGCTCGCGTGGGGCAAGCCGTTCGGCTTCAACAATACCTTCGCGATCACGGTGCGCCGCGCGGACGCGGATCGCTATGGGTTGAAGCGGATCTCCGACCTGGCGAAGGTCGCGCCGCGCTGGCGCGCCGGTTTCGGATACGAGTTCCTCGAGCGCGCCGACGGTTTTCAGGGGCTCGCGCGGGCCTACGGTCTCCGGTTCGCCGCTCCACCCACCGCGATGGATCTCGGGCTCACGTATCGCGCGCTCGCGGACGGCAAGGTGGACGTGATCGCGGGGAACTCGACGGACGGGCAGATCCAGGCGCTGGACCTCGTGGTCCTGGAGGACGACCGCCGCTACTTCCCGCCGTACGAAGCCGCACCGGTGATCCGGGAGGCGGTGGTCAAGCGGCACCCGGAGATCGCCGCGGCCCTGGCGCAGCTCGCCGGCGGCATGTCGGACGCCGACATGCGCCGACTGAACGCACTGGCCGACGTGCAACACCGCGACATCGCGACCCTCGCGCGCGAGTGGCTCGCCGGACGCGTCCCGTGAGCGCGCGTATCATCCGCAGCTATCTCGCCATCACGTTCCTCTTCAACCTCGCGATGTCGATGATCTGGGGCATCGACACGCTGTTCAAGATGGGCGCGGGGCTCGACATCATGCACGTGCTGCTCACGAACTCGGCTTTCACCCTTGGCTCGATGGTGTTCGAGATCCCGACGGGCGTGGTGGCCGACACCGTGGGGCGACGGGTCTCCCTGCTGCTCTGTCTCGCGACGTTGTTCGTGACGACGCTCCTGTACGTCGCGATCGCGTGGCGGGGCTGGGGTTTCTGGGCATTCATGTGGGTCTCGGTGTTCCTGGGGTTGGGCTTCACGTTTTACACGGGCGCGGTCAACGCCTGGCTGGTGGACGCGCTCAAGGCGACGGGCTACACGGAGCCGCTCGAACCGGTGTTCGCGCGGGGCCAGATGGCGTTCGGGGCTGCGATGCTCGTCGGCACGATCGGGGCGGGCTGCTCGGCCAAATCCATCTCTACATCCCCTATCTGGTGCGGGCGGCGATCGTCCTGCCGTTGTTCGCGCTGGCGTGGTCCCGGATGCCGGAACTCGGCTACACGCCCCGGGCCCTGGAGCTGCGGCGGGTTCCCGTCGAGATGCGACGCGTGTTCGTGGAAGGGACGGAGTACGGCCTGCGGCACCCGGTGGTGCGACCCGTGATGCTTGCGTCGCTCGTCTCCATGAGCTTCATGATCTTCGGGTTCTACAGCTGGCAGCGCTACTTCCTCGACCTCCTGGGCAAGAACCTCGTGTGGGTGGACGGGGTGATCAGCTCGCTCGTGGGCGTGAGCCTCATCGCTGGGAACGCGCTCGTCGGCCCGTTGTCGCGCGCGGTCCCGACGCGGACCGGCCTGCTCGCGCTCTCGGTGGGCCTCCAGGCGACGACCGCGGTCGCGTGCGGCCTGCTCAGCAACTTCTACGTCGTGGTGTCGCTCTATCTCGTGTACGGCATCGCTGTCGGGATCGCGCTGCCGGTGAAGCAGGCCTACCTGAACGCGCACATCCCGTCCGCGCAGCGCGCCACGATCATTTCCCTCGACTCGATGTTCGCGAACCTGGGCGGGGTGATCGGGCAATCCGGGTGGGGCTTGGTCGCGCGGACGCGGTTGATCGGCGAGGCGTGGGCGTACTCCGGCGTCACGCTGTTGCTCGGGCTGCCGCTCTACTGGCTGGCACGGCGCGGGGAGGCTCGGACGGATCTCGTTCCTCAGACCTCATCGGGGTTCTCAGAACGTGAGTTGCCATCCTGAAGGATGGCTCGGCCGCCGCACCGTGCCGAAGCACATGGGTGTCCTTCAGGACAGCGTCGCGCCGAGCCCGGGCTTCAGCCTGGGAACGGGCGGGCCGCGGTGAAGCCCCGCCTCCAGCTGGTGCTCGCCGCGGTGTGCTTCTCCACGGCGGGAGCGGCGATCAAGTGGTGCGCGTTCGGCGCCTCGCAGATCGCGGCGTTCCGGGCGCTCGTGGCCGCGCTCGCGATCGTCGTGCTCATCCCGGACGCCCGCCGCCGCTGGAGCGGCCGCGTCGTCCTCGTGGGCGGGGCGTACGCGGCCGCGGGACTGCTGTTCGTGTTCGCCAACAAACTGACCACCGCGGCAAATACCGTATTCCTTCAAGCGACCAATCCCCTGTTCGTGGTCGCGCTGGCGCCGTGGCTCCTGCGCGAGCGCGTGCGCGCGGCGGACCTGCGGTTCATGGGCGTCCTTGGGGCCGGCTTGGCGCTGCTGTTCGTGGGCGGCGGCCGCCACTTCGCCACGGCGCCTGATCCCCTCCTTGGCAACGTGTTCGCCGCGGGGAGCGCGGTGGCGTGGGCGTTCACGGTGACGGGCTACCGCTGGCTCGCGCGAGTGGGCGCCGGCGACCACGGCCCGATCGCGGGCGCCGCGGCGTGCGGCAACCTGATCGTCTTCCTCGTCTGCCTCCCGGGGGCGCTCCCCCTTGCCGCGGGGCGGTCCGTCGACTGGCTGATCGTGATGTACCTCGGGGTGTTCCAGCTCGGCCTCGCCTACGTGTTCCTGTCGCGGGCGATCACGCGCGTGCCGGCGCTGGAAGCCTCGCTGTTCCTGCTGGTCGAGCCGGTGCTGAGCCCGGTGTGGGCGTGGCTGGCGCACGGGGAGACGCCGGGGCCGCTGGCCGTGGTGGGGGGAGCGGTCATCCTAACGGCAACAGTAGTCAAGGCTTGCAGTGATGCAGGCACTGCACTACTAGACGCACAGACGCACAGTGGTTGACAGTTTGAGTGAGCAGGTCGTCCCGCTCACTCTCCACTGTTTTCCGCTGTGCGTCTGTGCGTCTAGTAGTTGAATTGCCCGTCTTACGGTGTGCTGTCCTTCTTATCCCGTTTCGCGTCTTTCCGATCCTGTCGCAAATCCCTGCGATCCGCGCGTGCATCGCGCACGTCGTGCCGGCGGTCGCGGCGGTCCTGGCGCAGGTCGCGGCGGTCGGCCCGCGCATCTTTCAGATCCCCGGTCTTTACGTCTTGGCGGACGTCGCGGCGGTCGGCACGAATGTCCTTGGTGTCGTGGCGAATGTCCTTGCGATCGCTGCGCAGCTCGCGGCGGTCGTCGCGGACTTCCTTGCGGTCCTGCTTGACGTCGCCCTGGTCCTGGGCGGCGAGCGCCGCGGGCGCGCTCACGATGAGCGCCAGCGCGGCGAAGACGGCGAAGCTACGTCGCATACAAGGATCCCCGGTTGAGGTTCGGAGGTGAGACCGTACAATCGGGGGGAGCGTTAATTGCGTGACGGATGTCACATGGCCGAGCGCCTGGCCTCAACGGGGCCGGATGCGCAGGTGGGTCGGCGGCGTGCGCAGCGGCTCGCGCGCGTCGCTCGGTAGGACCCCCCACACGGTGTAGCGCCCCGGCGGGGCCGGCTCGCCCCCGCTGGTGCGCTGCCGCCAAGCGTCCTTGAGCTCTAGCGTCTGGCCGGGCGCGAGCACTCTGACCTGGAGGATCCCGGGCACGACGGCCCTCTCCAGGCGTCGCCACAGGATCGTGCCGTCTTCGCTGGCGACGACGATGTCGAAGGCGATCTCCCGTCCGAGAAAATGCGCCTCGACCGGCCGGTCGGTGACGTTGGTGAGGCGCAGGACAATGGGCACAGGGTCGCCGGCGCGCACGGAGTCGGGCGCCACCAGCGTGAGGCGGAGCGAGTCGAGCGGTGGCGACGTGGCGGTCACGGGGCGCGCCGCCAAAACGACGGCGCAGCCGAGCGCCGCCACGTGGGGTAGCTGCATTGCCAGCCGATCGTCAGAACGTCGTGAGCGGGCCGAGCTCCTGCTCGATGTTGGTGATCGGGCTGTACACGAACAGCGTGCCGGACGAGTTGCCGCCCCAGAGCGTGCCGTGCAGCGTGACGTTGTCGCCGCTGCTGATGAAGAACACCGGCGACCCGCTGTCGCCCGCGCCGACGATCGGGACGGCATTCTCCACGATATCCTGGCACAGCAACACGATGTTCGAGCCGGAGACCCTGACGGTCGCGCAGCTTGCCGCCACCTGTCCTTGGGTCCAGCCCGTGGTCCGGCCGACCTTGTTCAGCCTCTGGCCTACGGTGGCGTTTCCCCCGGCCTCTGCAGTGATTGAGAACGAGCCGGCGATCTCGACGGATCCGGTGTTCACGCCGGTGGTCTTCGCGATGCCGCCGAGTGCGAACGCGACGTTGCTCGCACCCTCGGAGAAATTCGCATCACTGTAGCGGCACCGTCGCGCGTGCGGGCAGCCCGGGCTGTGGCGGAAGAACGACGGGTCGGCGATTTCGGTGCCGATAAACTCGGCGGCGACTTGGTCGAGAGGCTGGTAGTACAGGGTCCCGTCGACCGCGCCCTGCTTGTCGCTGCAATGCGAGGCGGTGACGAACCCGCTTATGCCCGCCCGCGCCGCGTTGAAGCTGAGCGAGCAGAGGAAACTGCTGAAACGGATCTGCAGCCCCCCAGTGACGGGTCGTACCATGTCGCGCAGCGTCTGGGCGTAGCCGATCGGCTCCGTGTGCCGGACGATCAGGGCCTCCGTCGGGATGCCGAGCCGAGCTGCGAGGCCGCGCACGCTCGCGGCCGCCGCGGCGTGCTCGACTCCGACCGCCACCCGGTTCACGGCCTCGTCGAGGTCCGTGTAGACGACGCCCGGCGTCGAGAATGCTTCGTACGAGATGCGCTGGAACCAACGGTCCAGGTCCCGGTAGTCGTACCGACCTTGGAGGACGCGGATCTGGGCTGGCGCGAAGCCCCGCGCGGTAGCGTACGCGCCGAGCGCCCGCTCAGCGGGGGCGCGCGCGGCCGGGTCTAGGAGATACACGGTCGGGACGCCGGCATCGAGGTAGAAGCCGCCGAAGCCAGGGATAGTGCGTGCCAGGGTGGCGAGGTCGGGTGCCTGCGCCCCTTGTGCGATCCCCATCGGGCTCGCGGCCGCGCTGGGGGCGGTCGGGGTGAGGGGGGGGCTGGACGCGTCGCGGCAGCCGGCTCCGGCGAGCACGACCGCCGCCCCCAGCGTCCGCAGGATCAGGGTGTTCCGGTCCATGGGGAAATTCCTCCAGTGAAGGAGTTGGTGGGCGCGCTTCCAAGATGTCCCCGGCCGGGCCAGCCCGCCAGACATTTCGAACGCACCGGGCGTTGCACCGGCGCCACACGTTGGCCGTGTAGATTGTAGCCTTCATGCCCGCCGCGCGCTCCCGCTTCGTGGTCATCTTCTTCACAGTGCTGATCGACCTGATCGGCTTCGGGATCATCATCCCGATTCTGCCGTATTACGCGCAGCGGTTGGGCGCGGGCGGGCTCGGCCTGGGGGCGCTGCTCGGCGTCTTTTCGCTGATGCAGTTCGTCGCGACCGCCTTCCTGGGACGCACTTCGGACCGCGTTGGTCGCCGTCCGATCCTGCTGGTGACAATGCTGTGCAACGCCGCGGGCTACCTGGTGTTCGCGGCCGCCCACTCCTATCCCGTGCTGTTCGTCGCGCGGGTCGTTTCCGGATTCGCGGGCGGCAATATCTCCGCAGCGCAGGCCTACATCGCCGACATCACGACCCCGGCGGAGCGGTCGCGCGGCATGGGGATCATTGGCGCGGCGTTCGGCCTGGGTTTCATCATCGGGCCCGCCGTGGGCGGGCTTGCGGCGCACTACCTCGGGCCGTCCGCTCCGGGACTCGTGGCGGCGGGCCTGTCGCTCCTGAACTTCGTGTCGGCCTATTCGGTCCTCCCGGAGTCGCTCAAGCAGGAGCACCGCACGGCGCGGGAGACATGGGACCTCTCCCACATCGGCGACGCGCTCCGCAGTCCGCGGCTCGCGCCGCTGATGCTCGCGTGGGCGCTCGCGCCGTTCGCCTTCTCGGGCTACACCGTGGCGCTGCCGCTCTGGGCCGGCCACACCCTGGGCTGGCGGGAGCAGGAACTCGGCTGGTTCTTCACGGTCATCGGTGCGACGGCCGCCGTGGTGCAGGGGTACCTCTTCGGCAAGCTCGCGGCCCGCGTCGGCGACCGCGCGTTGCTCGTCGCTGGCGGGTTCGGCATGGCGCTCGGCATCGGCGTGATCCCTGCCCTACACTCCACCGCAGCGCTGTACGGCTGGACTGTGGTGCTCGCATTCTCGAACAGCGTCTTCAGCCCCGCGGCGACCGGCCTCGTGTCGGTCTTCGCCGACCCCGCCGAGCAGGGCACGGTGCTGGGCGCGGCCCAGGCGCTCAGCGCCCTCGGGCGCTTGCTCGGGCCGGTGGTGATGGGGAAGGTGTACGACGGGTCGCCGGCGGCGGCGTTTGTGGTGGCGGGAGCGGTGATGGCGCTCGGTGGCCTCGTGTGCCTCCGCGTGCCGAAGAGTGAACAGGATCGAGTGCCAGGTAAGCAGAACCTGCAACAGCTAGACGCACAGACGCACAGTAGTGAACAGGCTGAGTGAACAGGTCCTTCCGGTTCACGACCACCTGTTTTCCCCTGTGCGCCTGTGCGTCTAGCTTATGCCTAGCCTGCTCCCTCTTTCCGGCTTCATATTGTCCTATCCCCTGCAGGAGCCGGTTGCGCCATGCGCGTGTATAAGACATCGGAGATCCGCAACGTGGCCGTCGTGGGCCACGGCGCGAGCGGCAAGACATCCTTGGTCGACGCGCTCGCGTTCGTGGCCGGCACGAGCAAGCGTCACGGATCCGTGAAGGACGGGACCGCCCTCACCGATTACACCCCCGACGAAATCGAACGCAAGTACTCCATCAACCTCGCTCTCGCGGTGGCGGAGTGGATGGACACCAAGCTCAACCTGATCGACACGCCGGGCTACCTGGACTTCACCGGCGAGGCGCTCGCCGGTGTGTACGCGGCCGACGGTGCGGTCGTGGTCGTGTCGGCCACGGGCGGCGTCGAGGTCGGGACCGAGAAGGTGTGGGACTACTGCGAGGGGCGGGACATCCCGCGCTTATTCTTCGTCTCCCTGATGGACAAGGAGCACGCGAACTTCGAGCGCGTCTACGACCAGATCAAGGAGCGGCTCACGCCGAAGGTGATCCCGGTGGAAATCCCCGTGGGCGAGGGCCCCGAGTTCCACGGGATCATCAACCTCTTCTCGAAGAAGTGCCACATGTACAGGAAGGGGACGAAGGCGGGCGAGTACGAGGAGGTCGACGTGCCGCCCGAGTACCAGGACCGCTTCGAGCGGTACTCGAAGGAGTTGATCGAGCGCATCGCCGAGACGGACGACACGCTGCTGGAGCGCTACCTGGGGGGCGAGGAGATCGGGCGGGACGAGGCGATCGCCGCCATGAAAGCCGGCATGGCCAAGGGCGAGCTGTTCCCGCTGTTCTGCGGCGCCGCCGAGCTGACGTACGGGACCCGGGCGCTGCTCTCGAAGCTCGTGGAGCTCTGCCCGGCGCCGAACGAACGGCCGCCCGTGGAGGCGCAACAGTGGGGGACCGCGGAACGCCTCGCGCTCAAGGCCGAGGACGGCGGTCCGTTCGTCGCGCAGGTCTTCAAGACCATTTCCGAGCCGCACGTGGGCGACGTGACGTTTTTCCGGGTGTATTCTGGCACCGTCAAGAACGGCCAGGACGTGTACAACGCTCCTCGTGAAGCGCTCGAGAAGCTCAACCACCTGTGCGTCACGTCCGGCAAAGACCGCACGGAGATCGCCGAACTGCGCGCCGGGGACATCGGCGCGGTGGCGAAGCTGCGCGACACGCACACCAACGACACCCTCTCCACGCGGGAGACGCCGATCGTGCTGCGGAAGATCCCGTTCCCCGAGCCGGTGATCACCGAGGCGATCGAGGTGAAGCAGCGGGGCGAGGAGGAGAAGCTGTCGACCGGGCTGCACAAGCTGCACGAGGAAGACCCGACGTTCCAGCACGAGTACAACGGCGAGCTGCAGCAGACGCTGATCCGCGGGTTGGGGGAGCGGCACCTCGAGATCATCGTGGGTCGGCTGGCGCGGAAGTTCGGGGTGCACGCCCAGATCACCAAACCCAAGGTCGCGTACCGCGAAACGTTCAAGGGCAAGGCCGAGGGGCAGGGCAAGCACAAGAAGCAGACCGGCGGCCGCGGTCAGTATGGGGACTGCTGGATCCGCATCGCCCCGCTGCCGCGCGGGGCCGGGTTTCAGTTCGTCGACGAGATCGTGGGTGGAGTCATCCCGCGCCAGTACATCCCGGCCGTCGAGCGCGGCATCCAGGAGGCCGCGGCCCGCGGTCCGGTGGCGGGCTATCCGGTCGTGGACTTCAAGGTGGAGCTGTACGACGGCTCATACCACGACGTCGATTCGAACGAGCAGTCGTTCAAGATGGCGGGGATCCTCGCCTTCCGGAACGTGAGCCCGAACGCGCGGCCAGCCCTGCTCGAGCCCATCCTCGAGCTCGAGGTGTGGACGCCGGACGAGTACCAGGGTGCCGTGATGGGCGACCTGTCGTCGCGGCGCGGCCACATCCTCGGCACCGAGAAGGACGGCCGGCTCACCAAGGTGCGGGCGCTCGTGCCCGAGGCGGAGCTCGACAAGTACGCGACGGTGCTGCACTCGCTCACCCACGGGCGCGGGACGTACCGATGGAAGTTCCACGTGTACCAGGAAGTCCCGCCCGAGGCGGCCCACCGGGTGGTGGATGCGCGGAAACGGGAGCTGGAACAGGCGAAGGCGTCCTGAGGAGGCAGAGCACCATGAGATTGCGATTCCTGTGCGCCACGCTCGCCACCCTGGGCGCGGCCTGCCAGCGCGTCGACAAGGCGCCGCCGGCGTCCGAGACCCCCGCGACGCCTCCTGCCCAACCCGAGTCCGTCGCGCTCCCCAGCCCCTCCACCCTCCCCGCGCCCCCCGTTGCTCCGGCCGCGACGAGGGTGAGCACGGTGGCAGGATTCCTCACGCCGGAATCGGTGCTGCACGACACGGCGCAGGACATCTATTTCGTCTCGAACATCAACGGCAGCCCGACGGCCAAGGACAACAACGGCTTCATCAGCCGCGTGCGGCCGGACGGCGCGGTCGAGAATCTCAAGTTCATCGAGGGTGGGCGACCCGGCGTCACGCTCAACGCCCCGAAGGGGATGGCCCTGCGGGGCGACACGCTGTGGGTGGCCGACATCGACGCCGTGCGCTCGTTCGACGCGAAGACCGGGGCGGCCCGCGACAGCGTGAGCCTGAGCAGCCTGGGCGCCGTCTTTCTCAACGACGTCGCCATTGCCCCGACGGGCGCGCTCTACATCACCGACACTGGCATCAAGTTCGACGACGTGGGGAACGTGCTGCACCCCGGCCCCGATCGGATCTTTCGCATCGGGCCGGACCGGAAAGTGACCGTGGCCGTCAAGGGCGACACCCTGGGTCGGCCGAACGGAATCACGTTGGACTCCGTGGGCAAGCGATTCATCGTGGTGTCGTTCGGCGGGCGCTCGGTGCTGGCGTGGAAGCCGGGGGACAAGGCGCCGCGCGTGATCGCCAAGGGCGCGGGGGCGTTCGACGGCGTGGTGATCGCCGGCGACCGGATTCTCGTCTCCAGCTGGAATGACTCGACCGTGTCCGCTTACGAGACGGGACAGGAAGTGAAGCTGATCAGCGGCGTGCCGAGCCCGGCCGACATCGGATACGACGCCAAGCGCCGGCGCGTGCTGATTCCGATCCTCGGCGGGAACCGCGTGGAGATCTGGCAGTTACCGTGAAGCCAGTGCGGAATGCGGAGTGCGGAATGCGGAATTGAATGCGAGAGTTCGATCTATGGTGCCGGCCGCTTGGCTCGACGCTCGCGCGATCCATTCCGCATTCCACATTCCGCACTCCCCACTTAGATCTCCAGCACCGCCGCTCCCCTGACCTTCCCCGCCCTCAGGTTCTCGAGCGCCTCGTTCGCGCGCTCGAGCGGGTACGGCTCCACCTGCGTCCGGACCGGCACCTTCGGCGCCAGCGCGAGGAACTCCTCCCCATCCTTCCGAGTCAGATTCGCCACCGACCGGATTACCCGCTCGCCCCAGAGGATGTCGTAGGGGAACGACGGGATGTCGCTCATGTGAATCCCCGCGCACACCACCGACCCACCTTTCGTCACGGACCGCAGGGCGGCCGGGACGAGCGCGCCGACGGGCGCGAAGATGATCGCCGCGTCCAGCGGCTCGGGGGGTGGCGCGTCCGAGGCGCCCGCCCACGTCGCCCCGAGGTCGAGCGCGAACCGTTGCGCGTCGCGGTCGCCCGCGCGCGTGAACGCGAAGACGCGCCGTCCCTGGTGGCGCGCGACTTGGGCCACGATGTGGGCAGCGGCACCAAAGCCGTACAGCCCCAGCCGCTCCGCATCTCCCGCGGCGACGAGCGAGCGGTAGCCGATCAACCCCGCACACAACAGCGGTGCGGCCTCGAGATCGCCATACCCATCGGGGATCGGGAAGGCGAAGCGCGCGTCCGCCACCGCGTACTCCGCGTAGCCGCCGTCGAGGTCGTAGCCGGTGAACCGCGCGCGCTCGCACAGGTTCTCGCGTCCCGAGCGGCAGTAGCGGCACTCGCCGCAGGTCCAGCCGAGCCAGGGGACGCCGACGCTCTGCCCGACCGTGAAGCGATCGACCCCCGCTCCAGTCGCCGCGACCGTGCCGACGATCTCGTGGCCCAACACGAGCGGGAGCTTGGGGCGCTGCAGCTCGCCGTCCGCGACGTGCAGATCGGTGCGGCAGATGCCGCACGCGCGAACGGCGAGCACGAGCTGGCCGGGCCCCGCGCCCGGACGTGGGACATCGGCCGCGCGCAGCGGACGGCGCGGCGCGTCGAGCAGCATGGCACGCATGCGACGTGACCCCCTGCGAATTGTAGCGGCTGCGCTACACGGCGACGAGTCGGCTCGTCTCCGTCGAAGCCGGGCCAGCGACGCGCCGACCCTTCCCGGACCGCACGGATCTTGCTACTCCTCAAGACTTGTCATGCCGGAAACGCCAGCCCGAGGCGCCTCGATGATCGACTTCGGCCCATCTCCCAAGCCGCGCAGCCCGATCCGCGTTCTTGTCGCGGATGATCACGTCATCTTCCGAGTCGGGCTGCGGGCGCTGCTGGCACGAGAGCGGGATCTTTTCGTGGTCGGCGAAGCCGGGAGCGGGGAGGAAGCCGTCGTTCGCGCCAAGGCGACGCGGCCCGACGTGGTCCTGATGGATCTCGCGATGCCCGGCGAAGGCGGCCTCGAGGCCACGCGCCAGATCGCCGCGCTCGGGCTCGGGACGAAGATCCTCGTGCTCACGGCGCTCGCGCAGGAGCGGGAGTTGCTCGACGCGCTCGAGGCGGGGGCAAGCGGCTTCGTCGAAAAGACAGATCCGGCGGAGGAGCTACTGCGCGCGATCCGGGCCGTGGCGGCCGACCGGCTCTTCCTCGACGCCGACGCCGCCAAGCTCGTGGTGCTGCAGCGCTACCGGCGACAGGGACAGGTCGAAGACGACAAACTAGCAGCGGGCCGGCTGAGCGGGCGCGAGCGCCAAGTCCTGGCCCTGCTCGCCCTGGGGCACACCTCGGAAGAGATCGGCCGCGAGCTGGCGGTCAGCGCGACCACGGTGGACACCTACCGCGCCCGTCTCAAGGAGCGACTGGGACTGCGACGCCGGCCGGACCTGGTCCGTTTCGCCCTGCGCTCGGGACTGCTCCAGCCGCGGTAGCCGGCTACTCCACCAGCACGGGCTCGAACTCGATCGGCGGCTGCCGTTCGACGTCGGGTTGTGGCTGCTTGTACACGTACCGCTGTCCCGCGTAGTTCCGCAGCACGACCTCCGCGTCGGTGATCGACTCGACGTACTCGGGGAGGAGCGGAATCTTCCCCCCGCCGCCGGGGGCGTCGATCACGAAGTGCGGCACCGCGAGCCCCGACGTCCAGCCGCGCAGCGCCCGGATGATCTCGAGCCCCTTCTGGACGGTCGTGCGGAAATGCTCCGCGCCCGCCACCTGGTCGCACATGTAGATATAGTACGGGCGCACCCGCGCGACGAGGAGCTTCTGCATCAGCTGCTTCATCACGTCGGGGTCGTCGTTCACGCCCTTCAGGAGCACCGTCTGGCATCCGAGCGGGATGCCGGCATCGGCGAGCCTGCCGAGCGCTGCGACGGCGGCCGGCGTCAGCTCGGCGGGGTGGTTGAAGTGGGTATTGATGTAGAGGGGATGGTACCGCGCGAGGATACGGCACAGCTCGGGCGTGATCCGCTCGGGGAGATGGCACGGCATGCGGCTGCCGATCCGAATGACCTCGATGTGCGCGATCGCGCGCAGCCGTCGGCACAGCTCGTCGATCCGGCGGTCGGAGAGGAGCAGCGGATCGCCGCCCGACATGATCACGTCGCGGATTTCGGTGTGCTCCGCGAGGTAGCGGAACGCCGATTCGAGCTGCGCCATCGGAATCTTCCCGGGGTCGCCGACTTTGCGGCGTCGAGTGCAGAAGCGACAGTACGACCCGCACACGGGCGACACCAGGAACAGCGCGCGGTCCGGGTAGCGGTGCGTGATGTTGGGCACGGGCGAATGCGCGTCCTCGGCGAGCGAGTCCACCATGCCGTCGTGGACGTCGAGCTCCTGCAAGTCGGGCACGTACTGTCGCCAGATCGGGTCGCCGGGCGACTGGATGAGGTCGACCATCGCGGGAGAAATGCGGAACTCGAAACTCTCGGCCGCGCGACGCAGCCGTTCCAGGTCGGGGAAGTGCTCCGGGCCGAACTTGGCGGCCAGGGCCTCGAGGGACGCGATGCTCCGCTTACGGAGTAGCTCTTGCCAGGGCTCCATGCGTCAGGTCCTTGAGGTAGATCACGAGGTCGTCACCCGCCGCGTAATAGCTCGGGAGCCGCGCCGCCGCGACGTATCCGCGCCGCTCGTAGAAGGCGCGCGTGGAGGCATACTCGGCGCGGGAGGACGTCTCGACGACGATCTGTCGTCCGTTGCCCGTCGTCAGTCGCTCCTCCACGGCCCTCAGGAGCGCGGTGCCCACGCCCTTGCCCTGCCGCGCCCGGTCCACGACGATCCAGTACAGGTCGTACGTCCCCTGCGTCCCCGGCGTGGGCCCCCAGCAGGTGTAGCCGACGAGCTCGTCGCCTAGATACCCGCCGAGGAAGTGGTAGTCGTCGTCGCCGGACAGGCTGGCATCGAGCAGCTCCACCGCGATGGCGACCTCGTCCGGCCGGAACAGGCCGGTGGCCGCGGTGAGCCGCTCAAGCCGTGCGCGCTGGGCGCGGCCGACGGGACGGAGCGAGCAGCTCACGCGCCGCCTTGGCCCCCTGGGCCTCGCGCAGGGCCACTTCGGCGATGCGGCGCACCAGCTCGGCGTAGTCCCAGCCGGCGGCCTTCGCCATCCGCGACAGGCCGGCATCGTCGTTCAAGTCGGGGTTGGGGTTGACCTCGAGCACCCAGACCCGGCCTTGCTCGTCCACCCGCACGTCCACCCGGCCGTAGCCCTTTCCCTGCAGGACCCGCCATGCCGTCTCGGCGACGCGCACTAGCTTGTCGGCGAGCTTCTGCGGGAGGTTGGCCGGGCAGATGGGCACGCTCCCCAGATCGTCGGGCGAGCCGGTTTCCCACTTGCCGGCGTAGGTGAGGATCGGCCACGCCCCTTCGGGCATGCCGCCGAAGTCGATCTCGGCAATCGGGAGCGTGCGCGTGCCGACGAAGCCGACGTTGAATTCGCGGCCCGCGATGTATTCCTGGACCAGGACCTCGTCGAACTGCTCCGTCATGGCGGCCACGCGAGCGCGCAGCGCCTTGCGGTCGGTCACGACGGATCCGCGGTCCAATCCGGAACTCGCGTCCTCCGCCGCCGGCTTGACGATCGCAGGCAGCGGGAAGTCATCCTCGATCTTCCCTTGCGCCACGGTCCAGCGCGGGATCGGCAGGCCCGCCTGCGCGAGCAGCGCGTTGACGATCGGCTTGCGGCGGCAGGCCGCGATGGTCCAGAGACTCGCGCCCGTGAGCGGGATCCCGGCGAACTCGAGGGTTCCCACGACGTGCTCTTCCCACTCGCTCTTCCCGTGCACGCCCTCGCACAGGTTGAAGACCAGATCGGCGCGGCGCGCGACCGAGAACCATCGCATGTCGTGGCGGACGGGGACCTTGCGGACCTCGTGGCCGGCGCCCATCGCGCCGAAGATGGCGCCGATCTCGTCTACCGCCTTCATCACGCCACGGATGTCGTCGGGCGTCCAGTCGTCGGCGCCGGGGTCGTACAGGATGACGATTCTCACGCGGGGACCGCGGCGGGCTGCACGAGGGGTGCGGTGCGCCGGCCCGCGGTCTCGACGCTGAGCTCCGACCCGGTGAGCCGCCGCCAGGCGACGCGGACCACCTCCTGGACGAGCTCGTCGTAGCTGAACCCTGCGGCGCGGGCCGCCTTGGGGAAGCAGGAGTTCATCGCCGGATCGGGGAGGATGCCCGGGAGCGGGTTCAGCTCGAGGATGTTCGGGACGCCGAAGCGGTCGACCCGCACGTCCACCCGGCACCAGTCGCGACAGCCGAGCGCGTGGTAGGCGTCGAGCGCGGTGCGCTCGACTTCGTGGTACACGTCCTCCGGCACGCGCGCGGGGCATTGGAAGATGGCGAGCGGGGCTTCCGGGCGATCCCACACCCATTTCGCCTCGTAGCCGTAGACGGGCGGGGCGCCGTCGGGCAGCGCGGAGAAATCGAGCCCGATCACCGGCAGGCCGTAGGCCTCGGGGCCGTTGCCGAGGATGGCGACCGTGAATTCGGGCCCCGGGAGGTACGTCTCGACGAGCACCGGCTCCGCGTAGCGCTCGAGCAGGGACCGGACGCGCTCCCGGAGCGCCGGCGCGTCGTCGCAGCGGTTGTTGCCGAACACACCCTTGCCCGATCCCTCGGCCACCGGCTTCACGAATACGGGGAACGGCAGGGCGACGCGCTCCAGGTCCGGCACGGTCTCGACGCACGCGAACGGCGCCGTGGGCACGCCGCGGTAGGCGAGCGTCTCTTTGGTCCTGCCTTTGTGGAGCGAGAGCGCGAGCGTGAGCGGGTCGGAGCCCGTGTAGGGGACGTTCAGGTACTCGCAGATCGCCGGGACGAGCGCCTCGCGGCTCTGGCCGTGGAGCCCTTCGGCCATGTTGAACACGAGGTCGGGGCGGGAGAGCGCGAGCTTTTGCGGAAAGAACAGATCGGCTTCGAGACGGATGACGGTGCCGAAGAGACCGAGAGCCTGCTCCACCGCTGCGATGGTGGATGGGTCGTCCCACTCGGCGAACGCGTCGTTGGTACTGTCGGGGCCCTCGGTGGGCGCGGGATCCGGTTTTTCGTTGTAAGCGAGACCGATGCGCATGTGGTCTCGGGTGACCTCCTACAAAAAAGGCCGCTGGTGCGGTCTGTGAATCGGAACGCGTGTGTCGAGTAGAGAATAAGGAAAGGCCGAGCGATGCGCAATAGGGAATCCGGAATTTTTTTCCGACGGTCGACGCGTCAGACTTTGTGGTACGCGACGCGCGCCGCTTCCTGCTGGTCGTCGGCGACGAAGATCTCGAAGTCGGAGAACAACGCGGGCGCTTCACGTTGGAGAACGCGCAGACAGGCGATCGCCATGCGCCGGATCTCGAGCTCCGCGCCCTCGCTGGAGCGCAGCTCGAGCATGGTGCGCCACGCGCGCGCGTTCCCGGAGACCACGATCTTCACCTCCGTGGCGTTCGGCAGCACGCTGCGCGCCGCCTCCCGCGCGAGCTTGCGGCGGTGGATCTTGTCCGCCACCCAGCCGTAGCGCTCCATCAGCCCTTCGACCGCGCGCACGTATGCCGCCTGCGCCGCCGTGACCTGTCGTTCCCACTCCGCCTCGAGCGCGGCATCGCCCAGCATGGCGGGCGGCACCACGAACGCCGCGTGGGACTCGTCGACGTACCGCTGCGACAGCTGGGAGTAGCCGAACCCGGCGCGGTGGCGCACCAGCTCGTGCGAGCATGAGCGCGAAATCCCTTCGATCAGAAGCACGTAGACCGCATGCTCCAGCACCGAGCCGTGCGCCTGCTTCTTGATGTTCTCGAGGTACTCCGCGGTCGAGCGACCGGCCGGGTTGTGCTGGCTCATGTAGCAGATCCGGCCCGCGAACTCGGCGAGCCGCTCGCCGGCGGAGGCGCTGCCCTGCCATTGCACCCGGAGGTGCTCGGGCTCCAGGAACTCAGGCCGGGCGATCAGGGTGACGCGAGGGGCGCGGAAGACTTCCATAGGTGCTGGGTGCTAGGTGCTAGGTGTTAGGGGCTCGGAGTTGCCAGGTCGACCTTCGGGATCGCCCAGCCGGCGGTCCGTTCCACCTCGCGCAGGCGGGCCGCGATGTCGTCGGGAATCGGCGCCGCGTCGGGACCGACTTTCAGCTCGGCGAGCGGCGCCCAATCGGCCGCGGGAAGTATAACATCGGGATTGAGGATGGCGCGGGCGTCGTAGGCACGCTTCAAGTCGCGGAACAGGCCGACGACCTCCGGTCCGTAGAACCGCTCGAGCAGTCCGGCGCGCAACCGGCCGATCCCGTGCTCACCGCTCGGCGTGCCGCCGAGGCGGACGAGTAGAGCCGCCACTTCCTCGAACAGCGCCGCCAGCGCGTCCTTCCAACTCGAGCGCGTGGTATCGGGGAGCGCGTTCACGTGCACATGGCCGTCCCCGGCGTGCCCGAAGATCGCAACGGGGACACGGTGCCGGTCGGCCGCCGCCCGCAGGCCCGCGATATAGTCGCCCAGCCGCTCGAGCGGCACGCAGCCGTCCTCGATCAGCTGCAGGGAGCGCCGGGTCTCCGGGAGCCGCGCGAGCGCGGGGCTCGCGAGCCGGCGCACCGCCCAGAGCTGCTCCAGTCCGGCGCGGTCCACGGCCGTCGCGACGTGCAGCGTGGACGCGCGCAGGCCTCCCACCGCGTCGCCCACCACGCCGCGTGCCGCCGCGGCGGTCTCCCGCTCGAACTCGACCAAGAGGAGCCCGTCGAGGCCCTCCGGCAGGGGGTCCCCCGCGTCGCGAATCACGTCCAGCAGGGTCCGGTCGAGCAGCTCGACCGCCGAGGGGTTGAGGGCTACGAGGTACGGCACCGCCTCCGTCAGCTGTTCCAGCGCGCGGAACCCCAGCGCCACTCCGGCCACGTCGGCCGGGATCGGCTCGAGTCGCCACTCGACGGCCGTGACGACTGCCAGCGTTCCCTCCGACCCGATCAGTAAGTCCAGCTCGTCACCCGACCCGGCGTAGCGATCCAGCGCGTACCCGGCCGCGTTCTTCCGAGTCTTCGGAAACCGCGCCGCGACGAGGCGCCGCTGGTCGGGCGACAGGACGAACCGCTCCCCGCTCCCCGCTCCCCGAGTGACGCGCCGTGCCGTGCCATCCGCGTCGATGACCTCAACCGCTTCCACCCAGCTGCGCACACTGCCGCAGCGCACCGAGCGCGGACCCGCCGCGCCCGTCGCCACCATTCCCCCCGAGGTCGCGAACGCTCCGGACGATGGATCGGGCGGAAGGCGCAGCCCGAACGGGCGCGCGGCCTCGTTCACCTGGGCCCACGTCACCGAGGCGCCCACCCACACCGTGCGGCGTGCCCAGTCCGGCGCCATCCACTGGAACCCTTGGCTCAAGTCCACGATCACGCCGCGCCCCACGTTGCCGCCCGGCATCCCGCTCCCCGCGCCGCGCGGGACAAGTGCCGTGCCGGTCTTCGCCGCCTGTCGGACGATCCGCTGCAGCTCCTCTACCCCGCGCGGCACGGCGACCGCTGCCGGGACGATTCGATAGATCCCGGCGCCCTCCGAGTACGCGGCGCGGATGCGATGATCAGTGAGGAGCGCGGGCTGTGGGTGCGTCAACGTCGGTGCGTGGTGCGCGGTACTTGGTTGGTCACGGCACCCAAGTTACTACGCACGACGTACCACGCACCATTCGCGCTTGACAGGGCCACAGCGCCGAGTGATGCTTGACCAGTTATGACGTCCGACGTCGCGCGCGCCCAGCTCATCCACATCGACACCGACCGCCGTCTCGGCCACGAATGGGACGAGTGGGACGGCCGGCCGCTTCCCGGGAACGGCGACTTCTCCGCGCCTCCCAGCCTGTTCTTCCGCTATGCCGGCGTGACGCTGGCGCTGGCGGCTGGTGGCGCCGCCGCCGCGCTCTTTCTGCTCGCGCCCCGTCTCGCAGCCGTCGCGCCGGCGCTGCCCACCGGTCTGTGGCTGGGGCTCGGCGTCGCGGCGGCCACGGCGTGGCTGTGGTTCGGCGTGCTGCTCCTTTCCTTCTATGGACCCGTGCTGCCGCTGCCCGAGGGGTGGCTCGAGCGGGGGCCTTACCTCCACCTCATGAACCTGACGTCCCACGTCGCGCGGGCGTTCGGCAATCGGGACTGGGTGGAGCACGCCGCCATCGACGTCTACAACGCGCTCGCCGAGCGGCGGCAGCGCCGCGTGGGGAAGGGTGAGCTGCTGGTCCTGATCCCGCGCTGCCTCTCGAGGGAGGCGCTGGACGGGGTGCTCGGGATCGCCGGGCGGTACGAGGTGCCGGTGTTCGTCGCGACCCGCGGCCAACTGGCGCGGCGCGTGATCCGTGAGCGGCGACCGCGGGCCATCGTGGCCGTGGCGTGCGAGCGGGACATGATGACGGGACTGCGCGACGTCGCGGGGAAGCTTCCCGTGCTGGGCCTGACCATGCGCCTGCCCAACGGGCCCTGCAGGGACGCGATGCTCGACTTGGAAACGATGGAGCGCTGGGTGAAGACCTGGGTGGGCGCGTAGGCGACCCGTCTAGGAAGCCAAGCCGATATCGCAACGGATCGGGGCCGCGGTCACCGAGTGGGTGAGCGCCCCGATCGAGATGAGAGTTGCGCCGGCCTGGGCGTAGACCCGGGCTGTGTCGGGTGTGATGCCGCCCGAGGCCTGGATCGTGACGCCCGGCCCCGCCCGCCGGACCCAGGCGGCGACGCGTTCGGGCGGCTGGTTGTCCGCGAGGAGGTGGGTCGCACCCGCCGCGAGCGCCTCCTGGAGCTGCGCGTCGGTCTCGACCTCCACCACCACCGGCAGGCCGGCGGGCGCGGCGGCGAGCGAGTCGGCGAGGGTCGCTCCGCGGGCGCCGAGCAGCGCCCAGTGGTTGTCCTTCCACATCACCCCGTCGGCGAGCGAGCCGCGGTTGTCCGCACCGCCGCCGGCGCGTACCGCGTAACATTCGAGCGCGCGCAGGCCCGGGGTCGTCTTGCGCGTATGGGTGATGCGGGCGCCGGTGCCGGCGACGGCATCTACGGCGCGACGCGTCTGGGTGGCGATGCCGGACAGCCGCTGCAGGAAATTCAACGCGACCCGCTCGCCCGAGAGCAACGCCCGGGCGGACGCGCACACGGTGGCGATGATCCCGCCGGCGTCCACCCACGCGCCGTCGGACACCGACGGCCGCAGCTCCGCCGCGGCATCGAGCTCCCGGAAGACCAGCGCGGCGATCGGCCAACCGGCCACGACGAACCGTCCTTCGGCCACGAAGCGTGCGGTGGCCGGATGCCCGGCCGCCGCGCCGAGGAGGCGCGTCGTAGTGTCGTCCTGGACGCGGTCTTCGGCCAGTGCGCGCCGCACCTCCTCCAGGCCGAGCGGCTCAGCCAATCGTCAGCATCCGGTCGATGGCGCGCCGCGCACGCTCGGCCGTGGCGGGCGGGACGGTGACCTCGTACTTCAGGTCGCGTAGCGAGTCCCGCAGGTTCTCGAGCGTGATCATCTTCATGTAGCGGCACTCCGCCGACTCGGCGGCCGCGTGGAACTCCTTGTCGGGGTTCTCCCGCCGCAGCCGGTGTAGCACTCCCGTCTCCGTGGCCACGACGAATCGCCGGGCACTCGAGGCCCGGGCCCGCTGCATCATCTGCTCCGTCGAGACGATCCGCATCCGTCCGGAGGCGACGTCGCCTTCCGCCTCGGCGTAGTACATCGCGCTGGTGACGCAACCGCACTCGGGATGGACCAGGAACTCGGCGTCCGGATACTCCGCGCGCCGGCGCTCGAGGGTTTCCCGGGTCAGCCCGGCGTGCACGTGACACTCGCCCAACCAGACGTCGAGGTCGCGCCCCGTGACCCGCTTCAGGTATTGACCCAGGAAGAAATCCGGGAGGAACAAGACCGGCACCCCGGGTGGCAGGGCGTTGATCACGGCGACGGCGTTCCCGGAGGTGCAACAATAGTCGGCCTCGGCCTTCACGTCGGCGGCGGTGTTCACGTAGGCCACCACGACGCCGTCCGGGTGCGTCGCCCGCCAGCTCTGCACGTCGGCGGCCTGAATGGTGGCCGCGAGCGAGCAGCCCGCGCCCGGATCGGGGATGAGGACCCGCTTCTCGGGGTTCGCGATCGCGGCGGTCTCAGCCATGAAGTGCACGCCGCAGATGACGAGCACCGGCACACTGAGCTCGGTGGCCCGCCGCGCCATCTTGAGTGAGTCTGCTACGACGTCCGCCAGGTCCTGGATCTCGGGCCGTTGGTAGTTGTGCGCCAGGATGGCCGCGCGCCGCGCGGCCTTGAGGGCGCGGATTTCGGAGATCAGATCGTGCGTGCGGGCGGCCGTCATGGAGTCCGGGACCTTAGCAGGCGACGGCGCGGCCGCGCGGCGGGAAGTCCACCCGTGCGTGGCCCCCGCGGCTCTCACGCCGTCGCAGGGCAGCCGCCGCGATGAGCCGCGCGACCAGCAGCTGGTTTCTGGTGCGCCACGCCGAGCGAGGCGCCGCCGCCTGCAGCTCGGCCAGCGTGCGTTCGGCGCGGCTCAAGGACGCCTCGCTGCGCTGCACGCCGACGTCGGTCGTCATGACGCGCCGCATGGTCTGCCGGATCTCCTGGCATCGCGCTTCGGCGTCGGCGGTCAGGAGCTCGGCCGACAGGCCCGGCGCAGCTCCGGCCGTTTCCATGCGACGCTCGGTAGCGAGCGCACCCGCAACCCGATCGGCGAAGACCAGCGCCTCGAGCAGCGAGTTCGAAGCCAGGCGGTTCGCTCCGTGGACGCCGGTGCACGCCACCTCCCCTACGGCCCAGAGCCCCGGCCGGCTGGTGCGGCCATCCAAATCGGTCTTGATGCCCCCCATCGCGTAGTGCATGGCGGGTGCGACCGGGATGCAGTCACGCGCGGGGTCGAGCCCATGGCGCGCAAGCATCGCTGTGACGCCGGGGAAGCGTGCGCCGAAGTCGGTGACGTGCCGCGCGTCGAGCCAGGCGCCCCCTGCGCGGTCAGCCGCCGCGACCGCACGCGCCACCACGTCCCGCGGCGCGAGCTCGGACCGTGGATCGACGTCGCGCAGGAACCGCCGACCGTTCCGATCCACCAGGATGGCGCCCGCGCCGCGAACCGCCTCGGAGACCAGCGGAGCGGGATTCACACCGGGCAGCTTGAGCGCGGTGGGGTGGAATTGGAGGAATTCGAGGTCCCTGAGCTCGGCGTCGACCTGATGCGCCAGCGCCCAGCCGTCTCCCGTGGCGGGAAGGGGATTCGTCGTCACGGCGTAGAGCTGCCCGACCCCGCCCGTCGCGATCACGACCGCCGGGCCCGCGAGCGCGAACGCCTTTCCGTCCGGGCCGACTGCGGCCACGCCGATTACGCGCGCTCCCGAAACGAGCAGGCGCGCCACCTCCGTGTACTGGCATATCTCGATCGACGGATGGCGGGAGATGATCTGCGCCAGACAGCCGACCAGCATCGCGCCGGTGCGGTCACCCCCGGCGTGGAGGATCCGCGGGCGGCTGTGCGCCCCCTCGAGGCCGAACCGCAGCGTGCCGTCCGGCCAGCGGTCGAACGTGGCGCCGAGGGCGAGCAGTTGGCGGACGCGCTCCGGTCCCTCGGAGGTGAGTACCCGGACCGCGTCGGGGTCGGCGAGGCCGTCGGCGGCCGCGAGCGTATCGGCGGCGTGGAGGGCTGGAGTGTCGCCCGGTCCGAGCGCCACCGCGATGCCTCCCTGCGCCCAGGCGCTCGCGCTGTCGGCCAGTGTGCTCTTGGTGAGGAGCACGGACGGTCGTCCCTCCAGCGCCAAACGCCACGCGGTCCAAAGGCCGGCGAGGCCGGTGCCGACGATGATCGGGCGGGAGTCCGAACCGCTCAGGACAGTGCGACGAGTCTTACGGGGCTGCACGGCAGCTGAAACGCTCCCATTGGTCGCGGTACCATCGCTGGGGGGCCGATTGGGCAACGCCTCGGTCCGTCGAAGCTGACGGACCGCTCCCAGCGCGGGGTGCACCCCGAGGGGCGCACTACACTCACAAGATAACACACCGGGGAAGCCCGGTGACGCGGGCCGGCGGCCGCCTACCCACCTGACTTCGGTGTGCCGAATCGCTCCTTGAGTTTATCCACCAGCTTCTGCGCGATCTTATAGCCCTCGTCGTCCTTCGAGAGGATCACTTCGAGATCCCGCTCCATGCGGGACGGATCGTAGCGCGGGCGATACACCGGCTCGACGGTGAGGCGGGTCTGGCCCGGCACGTAGGGATCGGCCCAGAAGCGGATCTTCACGGTGGCGGCGAAATGGGAGACGTCCCGGTCGCGGTGGAGCGTGCGGTGCGCCCGCGTGTCGTACCACGCCGTCTCGACGTAGCCGTCGAGCACGTTGGACCGCGCCACCTCGAGGCTTTCCGCCGGCACCAGCTGCCTGAGCTCCATCGTCACGCGCTCGGGGCGGGCGTTGAGCACGACAACAAGCGCGCGAGGGTCAGGGAAGAAGGCCGGCCGCGTGGTGACGGGGGTGCAGGCGGCGAAAAAGAGGCAAACGGGGAACGCGGAACGCGGAACGCGGAACATAAGGGCAGGCCTCGCTGCGCCCGACCTAACCCTGCTGTTCCGCGTTCCGACTTCCGCGTTCCGCATTAGTGCCGATGGTGCACCGAGTCCGCGTGCTCATGCCCCGGTGCGTGGTCGTGCCCCGCCTCGCGGTTCTCCATCTCGGCCTGCATGGTCGCGGCGGGGATACCGGCGGCGTGCTCGAACACCAGCTTCCCACCGATCACGCCCGTCCAGACGACGGTCACGAGTCCCGCAACGCTCAGCAGGCGCAGCCCGGCATCTTCGGCGGCGGTGATGCTGGCGCGGCGGAACAGCTTCCACGCCAGCACCACGGTGAAGATGCCCATCGTCGTGAGCGCCAGCGTCTCATGCGTCTCCATCAGCTCGTGAATCGCCTCGCCGTGCTCAATTGCGTCCTCGGCCTGGAGGCCGGCGAGCACGGCCACCCAGCCGCCGACGACCCCCGCCCACAGCGTCCACATGGCCGCCGCCTTGAGCGATTCGCGCTTCGTGAGCCAGGCGCCCAGGTCGAACAGGACCGTCACGAGGAGCAGCGCGGCGGGCAGGTCGTTCACTGCCGCGTGAAAGCGGGGCCAGTCATAGCCGAGCATTTCGATCGGTTCCTTCTGCTGGGGTTTCGAGGGTGGGTGGTCAGATGCCGAGATCGACGACCCGGGGCGGATCGACCGCGTAATCGTAGAAACCCTTGCCGCTCTTCCGGCCGTTCATGCCGGCGAGCACCATGCGCTTGAGGAGCGGCGGGGGCGCGTAGCGCTGCTCGCGGTACTCGGTGAACATGATCTCCGCGATCTTGTACGTGGTGTCGAGCCCGACAAAGTCGAGGAGCGTGAGCGGGCCCATCGGGTAGCCGCAGCCGAGCTGCATCGCCTTGTCGATGTCCGGCACGCTTCCCACGCCGCGCTCCACCGCCCGAATGGCGTCGAGCAGGTAGGGGACGAGCAGCAGATTCACGATGAACCCGGAGTTGTCCTTCGCCGCTACCGGCTCCTTGCCGAGCGACTTGGCGAACGCGAACGCGCGTCCGAAGGTCTCCTCCGAGGTCGTGACGGTGCGCACCACTTCGACCAGCGGCATCAACGGGACGGGGTTGAAAAAGTGCAGGCCGACGAAGCGGTCGGCGCGCTTGGTCGCCGCCGCCATGGCCGCGATCGTGAGGCTCGAGGTGTTGGACGTGAAGATGGTGCTCGGGCCGCACAGGGCGTCGAGCTCCCGCCACAGCGAGTTCTTGAGCTCGAGATCTTCCGTCACGGCTTCGACGACGACGTCGCAGCCCTTCAGGTCGGCGGTCGCGGTGGTGAAGCGGAGGCGCTTGAGGGCCGCATCGCGGTCGGTCGCGCCCAGCTTCCCCTTCTCGACGAACTTGGCGAGGGATTTCTCGATTCCGGCGCGCGCCTTGTCCCAGATCTGCGGCGCGACGTCGCGCACCGTCGTCTCGTAGCCCGCGGTGGCGGCGACCTGAGCGATACCGCTCCCCATGAGCCCGCACCCCAGCACCCCGACCCGCCGTATCTCGGTCATGGCACCCTCGAACCGGTGTGAGTCGGCTAGCTCCGGGGGCGCGCCCCGGGGGCGTCGAAGGCTTTGCGGAATTCCTCGGCGAGGCGCGCGAGCGCGTTGGCCGGGGAGGCCGCGAGCGCGTGCTCGGGCCTGATCTCGCCCCGTTCCACACGGTCCAGCACCTGCTCGAGGCCCACCTGGATGCGTGCGTTGTCCTGGCGGTGGCGGCGCGCGACCGCGACGGCCGCGATCCACGTCGCCAACGTCGGCGCGAGGCTCAACGGCGCGAGCACGCCGAGCACCGGCACGGCGGCGGCGAACGCCACGCCCAGCGTGACGAGCACGGCCGCCCCCCCCAGTCGCCGCGCGCGCAGCTCGCGCACGTCGGCGAGCAGCCGCACGTGACAGAAGCCGGTCTCGAGCTGCGTCACCTGACCCGCCACTTCGGTCGCGCGGGCGAGCGCGAAGGCCTTCCCGCCGGCGCCGAGCGCGCGCTGGATCGAAGCGAACGCACCGGCCCGCGGCTCCCACGTAGTGTGGTCGGGGTAGCGGCGCTTCACCCGCAGCGATTCCTCGCGCTCCATCCAGGCGCTGAGCGATCGCTCCACCTCGCGCCTCTCTCCCGGCACGACCCGCTCGGCCGTGAGCAGCGACGGCCCCGTGAGCCAGGCAAACCGGCCGGTCCCGCCCCCGACCACGCTTCGCGTCTGCTCCTCGAGCAGCGCCTGCCTCAAGTAGCGCGCCGGGATGCCGACCTCCTGGCCCAACGCCAGCACATCCTGCTCGGTGAGGCCCTCGCCGATGTCCCGCTCCCCGGCCTGGAGCTCAGCGGCGCGCTGGATGATCCGCTCCAGGGCCTCGCGGCGGATCAGCTCGCCCGGCATCACTCCGCCTCGGCCTTGCTCTTCCGCGCCTCGACGGGGAGCGTATCGCCCGAGGTCCGCTCGGGCAGCGCCGGTGTCGGGGCCTTCTTGCTCACGGCGTCGAGGAATCCCTTGAACAGGTCGAGCGGGATCGGAAAGATGGTGGTCGAGTTGTTCTCGGACGCGATCTCGGTCACGGTCTGCAGGTAACGCAGCTGGATCGCGGCCGGCTCCGAGCCGATCACGTGCGCGGCCTGCGCCAGCTTCTCCGACGCCTGGAGCTCGCCTTCCGCGTTGATGACCTTCGCCCGACGCTCGCGCTCCGCTTCCGCCTGCCGGGCCATCGCGCGCTTCATCTCGGGTGGCAGATCGACGTCCTTCACTTCGACCGCCGAGACTTCGATCCCCCAGTTCTCGCTGCGCTTGTCGATGATGTTCTTGAGGATGTTGTTGATCTTCTCGCGGTTCATCAGCAGCTCGTCGAGCTCCGTCTCGCCCAGCACCGAGCGCAGCGTCGTCTGGGCGAGCTGGCTGGTGGCGTACAGATAGTTCTCGACGCCGATCACCGCCTTCACCGGATCCCTCACCAGCATGTAGAGGACCGCGTTCACCTTGATCGAAATGTTGTCGCGGGTGATCACGTCCTGGGGCGGGATGTCCATCGCCACGACACGGAGCGACACGGTCTGCGTCTTTGCGAACAGCGGCGGGACGTAGATCAAGCCCGGCCCCTTTGCGCCCCACGAGCGACCCAGGAAGAAGTACACGGCCCGCTCGTACTCGCGCAGCACTTTGAGTCCACCGAAGAGATACAGTGCCAGCACCCCCAGGACGGCCGTCACCACCACGTCCATCGCGATTCCTCCTCAGCCGGGGAAGGCTTCCACGATCATCGCCGCCCCCTGTCCGCCGCCGATGCAGGCGGACCCCAATCCAAACCGCTGCTTACGCCGCCGCAGAGCGTGCAGCAGGTGGATCGTGATGCGGGTGCCCGTGGCGGCGAGCGGGTGACCGATCGCGATCGCGCCGCCGTCCACGTTTGTTTTCGCGCGGTCGAGGCCGAGCTCCTTCGCCACGGCGAGATACTGGGGAGCGAACGCCTCGTTCACCTCGACGAGATCCATCTGCTCGAGTTTCAGTCCAGCCTTGGCGAGCGCCTTACGCGCCGCCGGGGCCGGGCCGATTCCCATGTACTGTGGCTCGACTCCCGCCACCGCCCACGCGACCAACCGGCCGAGCGGCTTCAGGCCGCGCGCCTTGGCGAACTCCTCGCCCGCGATCACCGTCGCCGCCGCGCCGTCCACGATCCCGGAGGCGTTGCCGGCGGTCACGAGCCCGTCCTTCTTGAAGTACGGCTTGAGGCCCAGCAGCACCTCGAGCGTCGTCTCGGGCCGCATGTGCTCGTCCTTGTGGAACTCCACGGTCTGGCCCTTCTGCTTCACCGGCACGGGCACCACTTCGTCCTGGAACACACAGGCGTCCCACGCCTGCTTGGCGCGCTGCTGCGACGCGAGCGCCACCTCGTCCACTTCGCGACGGGTGAGCTTGTACTTCTCCGCGAGGCGTTCCGCCGTTTCAGCCATCGAGAGGCCGCACTGCGGGTCTGTGAGCGCTTCCCACAGCAGGTCCTCGAGCGGGGCCGGGCCGAGCCTGAGCCCCCAGCGGGCGCCGCGCACCACGTGGGGCGCCTGGCTCATCGACTCCGTGCCACCGGCGAGCACGGCGTCCGCTTCGCCCAGCAGGATGAGCTGCGCGCCCTGCGCGATCGCCTCGAATCCCGAGCCGCACAACCGGTTGACGGTCACGGCGGGGACCTCGATCGGCAGCCCCCCCTTGAGCCCCACGTGCCGGGCGCAGTAGATCGCGTCCGCCGAGGTTTGGAGCGCGTTGCCGAAGACCGTGTGGCCGATGTCGTTGGCCGCTACGCCTGAGCGCTCGAGGGCATGCTTGGCCGCCACGGCGCCGAGCTCGGTGGCCGACAGATCCTTCAGCGTACCGCCGAAACTGCCGAACCCGGTACGCACGCCCGACAGGAAGACGACGTCTTTATTGGAACCCTGGGTTTTCATGGGGGAAAGCTCCGCGTGAGACGAGGGGAATATCGGCGTTGGGAGGGGACGGCGGTAGGGCGGGAAGTTCGATGCAGCTCTTTGACTCGCCGCGCGTTAGGGGCGCATCCTTCGCCGAGCGCGCCCTCTGAGGGCGCGAAACATACCCGGACCGACACCCTCAGATTCGCTCGGCGATGGCGGCTGCGACGTCTCGCGTCCGAGCCGTCCCCCCGATATCCGGCGTGCGCACCCCCGCCGCGAGCGTTGCCTTCACCGCCCGCTCGAGGTCGCGTGCCGCCTCGGCGTGACCCAGTTGTTCGAACATCAGCGCGCCCGTGAGCACCGCCGCCATCGGGTTGGCGACGCCTTTCCCCGCGAGTGACGGCGCCGAGCCGTGCACCGGCTCGAACAGCCCGGCGCGACCGGGGTGTAGATTCGCGCTCGCCGCGAGCCCCAACCCGCCTACGAGGCCGGCGCCCAGGTCCGAGAGGATGTCGCCGTACAGATTGTTGGTGACGATCACCTGGAACCGCTCGGGCTCCCGCACGAGCTCCATGGCGAGCGCGTCCACGTAGCGATGCTCGGCGGTGATCCCGGAGAACTCCGCGGCGACCCGCTTGAACGTGTCCTGCCACACCCTGTGCGCCGGCACGGCGTTCGCCTTGTCGCTCATGGTGACGCGCGTCTTGCCCTGCGCCTTGGCCCACGCGAACGCGGCCCGGATGATCCGCTCCACGCCCTTCGCGGTGTTCACTTCCTCGGCGACGTACTCGTCGCCCTGGATCCGGCCGCGACCCAGATAGACGCCTTCGGTGTTCTCGCGGAAGATGACGAAGTCAATGGTCGGACGGTCGGACTGTCGGACGGTCGGACGGTCCGATCGCAGCGGGGTCAAGTCGGGATGCAGCAGTTGAACGGGCCGAAAGTTGATGTACAGGTCTAACCGAAACCGCAGCCCCAGGAGGATGTCCCGGGCGTGTTCATTCCCTGGCACGCGTGGGTCGCCGAGTGCGCCCAGGAAGATCGCCTCGATCTCGTCCCGTAGGTGTCGGAACGCCGCGTCCGGAAGGGTCTCTCCGGTCTTCAGGTAATGATCGGCCGAGTAGGGGAGTCGCTCCCACGCCAGGGCGAACCCGTGCTTCTGGGCGGCGGCGTCGAGCACGGGAATCGCCGCGTCGATCACCTCAGGGCCGATACCGTCACCCCCGATCACGGCGATCCGGTGTCGCGACGGCACGGTCCGACCGTCCGACCGTTCGACCGTCCGACTCATTCAAAGCCCGTCGCGCGGCCGCAGCCCACACAGTAGCGCCAGCCGACGTCCACCTCACTGCCGCACGCCGGACACCGCAGCTCTCCCGAAGGCGGCTGGCCGCACTGCGGGCAAAAATTCACCTTGCGGTTGGACGGCAGGGTCTCGCCGCAGTAGGGGCACTGGCGCGGCGACTCGCTCTGCTCCGCCAGCTCGAACGCCGCCTCCGACGCGGGGGCGCGGGCCGTAGCTTCGTGCTCTTCTCCATCCTCTTCCTCTTCCTCTTCCAGCTCGGCGGCGTCTGCGGACTCGGGCGGCGGGAGCGGGGGCGCAACGGGCGGCGCGTATGCCCGATCGCCGCGCAGAAACCGCTCGGCCGCGATGCGGTTGAGGCTCAGGATCGCCTGCGGGAACTGGCGGAACAGGCTGGTGTCGGGATTGGATTCCTTGGCTTCCCGTCCGAGCGCTTCCTGGACCTCGGACGGCTCAAGCGAGGCGTAGCCCCGCTCCCCGGACAGGAGCCGCAGCACCGCCATCTCGTAGTCTTCGTGGGTCGCGACCTTCAAGGCGGAGCGGTTGGAGCGGTACGGCACGAGCCGCTCGTACACTTCGGCCGCGGGGAAAGGAATTGCGAGTCGCCCCGGCGCGTCCTGCGCCAGAACCGTCACCAGTCGCTCGAACAGCCGATCGAGATCGTCCGGCATTACCTGACGACGACCACGCCCTTCATGAACGGGTGCGGCGTGCAGTGATACGGGTACGTCCCCGGCTTGTCGAAGCGGTGCACGTAGCTGGCATTCGGTGGGATTACCGGGGAGCCCGCCTCGATCGCGCCGTCGAATGTCACCGTGTGCTCGACCGGGTCCGCATTCGTCCAGCGCACCGCTTGGCCTGCCGCGATCGTGACCGTGTCGCCGATGAACTTGACGCTCGACATCCGCACCTCGGCCGCGATCGCCGCCCCGGCCGCCCCGCCGAGGGCGACGGGTTTCGGCGTCTTGTGGAACCAGGGGCTGAAGCGCTTCAGGTGCAGCGGGATGGTGAACTCGAAGCCGTAAAGGACCTTCGTGAGGCCGAACAAGGAGCCTCGGCGCGAGCTGCCCTCGATCGTGTTGACTCCGACATTGCTGGCGTGCAACGAGAACGTGTGGGGTGATCCCGGAATCACGAATAGCAACCCCGCGCTCCAGGCGGCCGCCTCGCCCGACTCTGGGTTCACGAAGGAAGCGACGTCGCCGCCGACGGCGACGTAGTCGTTGAGTCGCAGCACCGCCCCTCCTGCTAGGGCGGCGCGTGCCTTGCTCGTCCCGAATGGCTTGGACATGCCGCGGACTGCGCCGGACAGGGTCACGTGCCGGTAAGTCCACTCGGCGCTCACTTCGCCGTCGGCGCTCTTCGACGCGCCGTTCCAGGCAGGGGTCACGGCCAGCGAGAACGGCCCTGAGCTGGCGCGCCAACGCGCGAACAGTTCGATCTCGTTGATGTGGCCCGGGGTCTCCGAGCGCGTGCTGTAGTGTATTCCGAGTCCGAGTTGGGCCGGTAGGCCGGTGGCGAACGTGAAGGTCGGAAAGTTGGTGACGCCGAAGGTTGGCGACGGACTCACGTAGAAGCGGTGGAGGAAGTTGAACTGGACGACTCCGGGCTCGGCGACCCACGTCCCGGTCAAGTTCGGCGGGCGGTCGAGCACGACCTGCGCCCCGAGCGGCGCGCCAGCTGATGCGGCGGCGAACATGAGCATCGCCCACGAAACACGCGTCATCGTGACCCTCCCTCCAATCCGCAATCCGCAATCCGAAATCCGCAATGGTCTAACGCCACTCGCGCACCCACCGGTCGTACAGCACGGGCACGACGTCCCCCTGCTGGAGCACCTCGATGCCCGACGGGTCGCGGTACGCTTTGCGATAGAACACGTGTGTCACGCCCGAGTTGATGATGAGCTTGGCGCACATCACGCACGGCGACGCACTGATGAACACGACCTTGTCGCGCGTGTTGCCCGGGGCCTTCACAAGCGCATTCATCTCGGAGTGAATGCAGCCGCAGCTCCCCGGCACGGCGGAGTCGCACTTGTTCGGCAGGCCCCGCGCGTTGCCGTTGTAGCCGATCGCGAGCACGTTCTCGAGCCGCTGGTCGGTCACGACGGTGCCCACTTGCAGCCGCACGCAAGTCGAGCGCTTCGCGAGCTCCTCGGCCATACGCATGTACACCTCGTACAGCGGGATGCGGTCGAGCGGCGGGGCGGACGTCCCCTCGGGGAGCACGTTCAGGGCGTGCGTATTGGCCGGTACGCCATCCTTAAAGACGCTCACTGAGCTCTCCGTCGGGGTCGTAATCCCGGTAGGCCCCGCCGGCCCGCCGCTCGGCGAGCCACCGGTCGAATCCGGAGGGGACCAGCCCGTTGGAGCGTTCCTGGCGCTCGGCGGTGCGGATCGCGAGGTCGTTGGCGTATTCGTTCTTCGCGTGCCCGGCATGCCCCTCGATCCATCGCCACGTCATCTGGTGCGCGGCCGCGGCCTGGACCAGCTTCTGCCACAGCTCCACGTTCTCGAGCGCGCCGCCCTTGCGCTTCCAGCCGCGGGTTTCCCACCCCTGCACCCATTCGCTCATGCCCTTCACGAGGTACTGCGAGTCCGAAACGTACGCGACGCGCGCGTGCTTCCACTGACGCCTGATCCATTCCAGCGCCGCGATCGCGCCCGCCAGGGCCATGCGGTTGTTGGTCGTCTGGGGAGACGATTCGTAGAAGTCCCACCGCGCCACGCTGTCACCCGCCGGCGCCTCGATCAGCGCGGCGTTGCCGCCCGGGCACGGCTTGGAGCCGTCGTTGCCGAGACAGCTCTCGTCGGCGTGGACCAGCACCCGGATCGGAGGGGCTGCCGCTCCGGCCATCTCAGGGCTGGATCACGACCGGGATGTCGGTGTGGCGCAGGATCTCCTCCGCGTGGGACACGACCACGGCGCTGGGCCGTCCCTCGCGGTGGCTCATGTGCGCTCCGGCGAACAGCGCGTCGCACCGGACGCGCTTGATCACGCGGGCCACCACTTCGCCGGGCTTCCCCGCCTCGACGTGCGTCACGAAGGCGACGCGCTCCATCGAGAGCGTCGCCTCTGCGACGCCCACCACTTTGAGCCCCGCCTCCCGATCGTCGCTGGCGTGGATGACGTGGATCGTGCTCTCGGCGACGCTCGCGAACTGCATCGCCAGTTCCAGCGCGCGGCGGCTCGTATCGCGCCCGTCGAAGGCGACGGCCAACGACCGCATCGGCGACGGCTGGCCGCCGCACACGATCACGCAGCGCTCCGCGATGCGGATGAGGGAGGTGACCGTGGGGCCGAGCGCGTCCCCCTTGGTGGTGACGCCACGGCGGCCCACCAACACGGCGTCCGCGGACTTGGCCAGCTCGGCGAGCTCGACGTCCGGATGCCCGGCGAGCGCCACGGTTTCGACCTTGAGCCCGGCAGCGAGCAGCCGCTCCCGCGCCCGATCGAGCATCGCCGCCCCGTCCACGCTGCGCCCACCCGGCTCGTCGACATACGCGACGAGGATGGTGCTGCCGAACCGCTTCCCCAGCCCGACCGCCTGCTCGAAGGCCGAATCGGCCCGCGGGCTCCCGTCGAGACCCACCAGCAGGCGGGTGAACACGGCTACGGCAGCACCGCGAACAATTCCAGTTCGCGCAGCGGGAACGCCAGGACTTCGCCCGTCATCGGCAGTCTCCCCTCGAGGGCTTCCTCGCGCTCCCCCGTGTCGAGCCGCTCCGCGATCACCACGTACTCCGTGCCGCGGCGCCGCAGCGCCACCCGGCGGCGCTCGCGCACCGCGCGCTCCAGCGCATCGAGCGCGTCGGGCGTGAGGCTCGTGTACTCGCGGATCGCGGCCATGACACCCCTAGACGACGGACACCCGCCCCGCCGATCCCGCGATCACCCGGCCGATCACCGCCGCCGCCGGAGTCCGCTCCCGACCCAGCGCCGCCACGAGAGCGTCGCTCCGCTCGGGCGCGACCGCGATCAGCAATCCCCCCGACGTCTGCGCGTCGGCGAGCAGCACCCGGTCGATCGGGCTCACGCTGGCGCCGAAAGTCACGGCGTCCGTCAGGCTCGCCAGGTTGCGCTCGGTCCCCCCCGGAATCGCCCCCCGCTCCGCCACGTCGCGTGCCCCGGGGAGCAGGGGCACGGCGGCGGCCCTCACCTCCGCGGCCACGCCGCTCGCCTCGAGCAGGCTCCGCAAGTGGCCCAGCAGCCCGAAGCCCGTCACGTCCGTCGCGGCGTGCACGCCTACGGTCGCCATCGCCCGCGCGGCGCCCGCATTGAGCGTGGTCATCGCGCTCACCGCGGGGGCGAGATCCTGCTCCGTCACCAGATCGCGCTTCAGCGCCGTGGTCAACACCCCCGTGCCGATCGGTTTCGTGAGCACCAGAACGTCACCTGGCTTGGCGCCGGCGTTCCGCACGATGCGGTCCGGCTGCACCTCTCCGAACACGACCATGCCGTACTTCGGCTCGGGGTCGTCCACCGAGTGCCCGCCGACGACGAACGCGCCCGCCTCGCGCGCCACGTCGGCGCCGCCCCGCAGTACCTCGCCGAGCAGCTCGAACGGGAGCGTGTCCCGCGGCCAGCCGACGAGGTTGAGGGCGAACACGGGGGTCGCGCCCATCGCGTACACGTCGGAGAGCGCGTTGGCGGCGGCGATGCGCCCGAAGTCGTACGCATCGTCCACGACCGGCGTGAAAAAATCCACCGTCGCCACGACCGCGCGGTCCGGCGCCATCCGAACGACGGCGGCGTCATCGCGACTCGAGGCGTCGACGAGGATCCGCGGATCCGTCGCGACCGGCACGTGGCGCAAGACCTGCGCCAACTCGGCTGGGCCGAGTTTGCAGGCTCAGCCCGCGCCGTGCGAGAAGCGCGTCAGCCGGATGGCCGTCATGGGTGCGGTAGACATACGGTCTACCGAAGATACTCTATCCCAGTCTCCAGGCGAGAATGGCGCCGGCGAGCACGTACCGGGCTACATCAACCGCCACGCCGCGAACCTCGCGCCGCGGCCGCTGCAGCGCGACCAACACCCCGACCAGCCCGAACAGCAACCACCACCCCCCGTGACCGAGCGAGTCGAACCAGAGTGAGGCGAAGAGCGTGACGACCGCCGCCTCCGTCGATCGCCACCACAGATGCCACGTGGGGAGCGCCCGGCGCGGCTCGCCGCCCCGAGGCTCCTCATGGGGCCCGCCGACGTCCACTCCCTGAAGCCGCGCGCCCAGCCGGCCGACGACCGCGAACTCCACCGCGACCGGCAGCCACGCGAGCACGAGCCGCGTCAGCGTCACCGACGCCCGCGCCGCTCCGGTGGCACGTATCCCGGCCCGCGCAGCCCGTGCCCCGGGCGCGCCGCCGTCAACCTGCCGTGATCGAGCACCTTCTGGCCGTTCACGAACACGTACGCGAAGCCGACCGACGGCTGATGCGGCTGTTCAAAGGTCGCCTTGTCGAGCACGCTGTTCGGATCGAACACGGTGATGTCGGCGGCCATCCCGGGCTTGAGCAGGCCCCGGTCGTACAGTCCCACCCGCTGCGCGGCGAGCGACGTCATTTTCCGCACGGCGAACTCAAGCGGGAATAGCTTCAGGTCGCGCGCATAATGGCCCAGGATGCGGGCGAACGTGCCGTAGGCCCGCGGGTGCGCGGACTGCGAGCCGAGCGGGCCGTCGGGGGCCACGCCGCCGAAGTCGGTGTTCACCGCCACCCACCACGTCTTCATGGCGTCCCGCACGTCCGCCTCGCTCATGACGAAGTACACCGCGTCGCTGCGGTGCCCGCCCTCGGCCAGCACGACGTCGAAGATGGTCTCGATGGGATCGCGCTGGCGGAGGGCGGCGATCTCGCTGATGCGCTTCCCCTGCATGTAGCGCAGCGAGTCTTGAAAGACGCCGGTGACGAGAATCCCGCCACCGCCGCCCGCTTCGTTGTAGAAGCCTTCGGTGCCGTCGCGGGGGTGGACCATCTCCGCGTGCAGCCGCGCCCGGGTCGCGGCGTCGCGCAGCCGGACGAGCAGCGAGTCCCAGCCGCCGCTCTCGGCCCACGTCGGGATCGTCGCGTCGAGCGAGGTCGCGGCGGCGACGTAGGGGTACTGATCGGCGGTGACGTCGAGGCCGGCGGCGCGCGCCGAGTCGATGCGGGCGAGGACGTGGGGCATCCGACCGAAGCTCTGTCGCCCCGACACCTTGAGGTGCGAGACCTCGGCCGGGATATGCGCCTCGCGCGCGATGCGAAACACCTCGTCCAGCGCCGCGTCGATCAGGATCCCCTCGTTCCGCATGTGGGAAGCGTACACGCCGCCGTGACGCCGGGCCGCCTTCGCGAGCGCGATGATCTCGTCGGTCGTGGAGTAGCTCGCCGGGGCGTACTCGAGCGCGGTCCAGAGGCCCAGGGCGCCCTGCTCCATCATGGAGTCCACGAGCGCCGCCATGTGCGCCAGCTCGGGCCCCGTGGGCGCTCGGTTCTCCTTCCCCACCACGGCGAGCCGGACCTGCGTCGCCCCGACGAACGTGGCGATGTTCACCGTCGAGCCCTGCTTCGCGAGCTGCGCGAAGTAGCCGTCCAGGTCGCGCCAGTCCTCCCGATAGCGCCACTTCTTCATCGCGTCCGAGTCGTCGAGCACGAGCTGGTCGGTGAGCGGCGCGACGGAGCCGCCCTCGCCCGTCACCTCGGTCGTGATCCCCTGCGTGATCTTGCTCAAGACCCGGTTGTCGATGAGGACGTTGATCTCGGACTGCCCCATCATGTCGATGAAGCCGGGGGCGACGACCAGCCCGCTCACGTCCACGGTCTCACGCGCCTGGGCGGCGCCCAGGACTCCGACGGCGGCGATGCGGTCGCCCGCGACGGCGACGTCGCCCTGGTAGCGCGGGTTTCCGCTCCCATCGACGATCCAGCCGCCTCGGAGGACGACGTCGGCGACACCCTTCCCGCTTTCCGCTTCCCTCTTCCCGCACGCACCCAGCGCGATCAGCGCGACGAGAGCCAGTCTCAGTGTCCCCATGTTCTCCTCAACGAATCAGGCCGCACGATCCGTCCCCGAACCATCACCCAGGCGATCCGGCGGCTGGCCCCGATGTCCGCCGTCGGGTCGGCGTCGAGCACCACCAGATCCGCCACCTTGCCCGGGGCGATCCGCCCCAGCGAGTCGGCCCGGAGCAGCTCCGCGCCCTTCCGCGTGGCCGCGGTGAGCGCCTCGAGCGGGGTCAGGCCCGCCGCCACCAGCAGGCTCAGCTCCTCGTGCAGTGAGAGCCCCGGCACGAGCAGCTGGTTTGCGGCGTCCGAGCCCGCCGCGATGAGGCCGCCGGCGCGCTTGAACTCGCGCACGAACTGGTCCTGGCGCGCGCGGGCGCGGCGGAACGCCTTGAGGTCGGCGGGCCGCCAGCCCGCGCGCCGCAGCAGTCCCCGGACGTCGCGCACGCCCGCCACCGTGGCGGGGACGTCTTCCATACCTGGCCGCGAGAGCAGCGTGGGATTGTCGAGCCGCGACAGCATCTCGTGCAGCACGAGCGTCGGCACGATCGCCACGTGCGTCGCGGCAAGCGCGCGCGCCACCCGCGCGACCGCCGCGGAGTCGAGCGTGACCCAGCCCGTCTCCTCGACGGTCCAGCCGCGAAGGAACTGGTCGTGCGCCCGGAAATAGAGCCCGGGGTTGCGCGACGCGGCGGCCACCACGCCTGCCATGTGCTCGAGCGAGGCGACGCCGGCCCGGGCCGCGGTCAGCGCGTCGATCTTGCCCAGGTGCGCCGCCACCGGCAGCCGCAGCGTCGTCGCCTCGTCGAGCAGCGGCGGCAGCAGGTTGGGGGTGAACTTGGTGTAGATCTTGACGTAGTCCGCGCCCAGGACGGCGCGTTGGTCCACGGCCTTCCGGACGTCCGCGGACGTCCGGACCGCCGTGGCGGCGGGGTACGTCGGGGGCGCGCCGTCGAGCATCGCACCGGAGGTGAACATCCGCGGGCCCAGCACCGCCGCGAGATTCAGGTCGTTCTTGAGCGCGATCGCGGAATCGGTGGAGCTGGCGCCAAGATCGCGGACCGCCGTGACGCCCCACGCGAGGTACCGCTGGACCGCCCAGCGCTCCACGTGGGCGTGCGCGTCGATCAACCCCGGGATGATCGCCTTGCCCGCCAGGCTGATCTCCTGCGCGCCGCGCGGCACGTCGATCTCGTTCATGCGCGCCACGGCCGTGATGTGGCCGCTCTTGACGAGGATCAGCGCGTCCTTCACGGGCTCGCCGCCGGAGCCGTCGATCAACGCCGCCCCTTCCAGGGCGATCACCCCCGTGCCCGCGGGCTTGCAGGCGGCGAGCGCGAGGAGCAGCAAGAGGTACGGCGCGATGCGCGATGCGGGACGCGTCACTTCGAGTCCGCGGACGTGTGATCGTGGAGGATGAGCCAGCGATCCCCCCGCTTCTGCAGCACGAGGGTGAAAGGTCCGCTCGCGGTGACCGCGCCGCCGCGCAGCAGCTGGAAGCGCGCCGTGCAGTAGGCGAGGTCGGTCGTGAGCGGCCGCACCCGCACCTCCTCGAACGCCAGCGAATCGCGCGACTTGCCCGGGGCGAAGTAGGTGATCCGGTAGTGGTCGTACAGCGGCTGCCAACCGTACTGCACGTGACCGGCGGAGACGTAGCTGGTGAGCGAATCCCGGGCGTAGTCGCTCATGAAGCCTGCCAGGTCGCCGCGGTTCCAGTCGGCGGCGCTGCGCGCGAGCATCGCCTCGATCTCCGCCTGGGGGTTCCCAAGCGACGCCCTGGGCGCCGAGCACGCGGCGAGCGCCGCCGTGACCATGCACCACGTCCCACGCTTCATTGCACGCTTCGTTCCGGGGTGACGGCAGGGGCTACGACATGGAGCGGGAGCGCCTCGAGGAGAGCGCTCCCGCGATGCGACGTCGTGATGCGTTTACCGGCGGCGCTTCTTCGCCGGTCTCCTCCGCTTCGACTTCCCAGCTCGCTTCGCCTTGGCCCTGGGCCGCCGCTTGGCGGCTTTCTTCTTCGCCTTCGGTCTTGCCGCCTTCCGTTTCTTGGTCGCGGGCCGCTTGGGCGCTCCCATCGGCTGCGACATCGGAGCCGGAGGCGTCGGCGGTGCCGGCGGATACATCGGCTCCATCATGCCAGGTCCGGTCCAGCTGCTCTCCGAAAAATCGGTTGGCTCGAGCATCGGATGATCTCTCCTCGCGGGGTGTCCGTGGGCGTGGCCTATAGCTTACGCTGGGAATCCTGTCACGCAAGTGATCAGTGCGCGACCACTCGGGTCCGCCCGGCTCCGGGCTCCATCGTGACAAGTTAGCTTGACAACAACACTTACGAGCGCTTACGTTCGCGCCGCTATGGTGGCTCGCGCCGTATTCGTGCTCGTCGCGCTCACTCTCCCCGCGGTCGCCCTCGGGCAGAATGTGGCCGAAGTCCAGGTCGCCCCCCCCTCCGTGACGCTCAAGGTCGGGGAGCGCACGGGGCTCTTGGCCACGGCGTTCGACCGCGTCGGCAACGTCATTCCCACCGTGCGCGTGATCTGGTCCTCGAACAACGTGGCGGTCGCGAAAGTCGACAACGACGGGACCGTGACGGGCGTGGGCGGCGGCGTCGCGATCATCGAGGCGCGGGTCGCCGCTCGGAAGGGGCAAGCCGCCGTGCAGGTGGTCGGGTCCCCCGCTCCGTCCGGCGGGCAGCAGGCGTCGGGGCAGCAGGGGCGGGAGCCATCGGCGCCCACGGCGGCGGGTGGCGGGGCGGCGGCCCCGGACGCCTTCGCCGGTCAGCCCCCCGGGACCGGGCCGGCGTCGGTGCTCCGCATCGAGCCCCCGACCGTTTATCTGCTGCCGTCCGAGAACACCCGCGTTTCGCCGCGCGCGCTGAAGGAAGACGGATCGCCCGCCGCCCCGGTCGCGGCGACATGGCGGTCGTTGCGCCCCGACATCGCAAGCGTCGACCAGAACGGGGTCATCGTCGCGCTCGCGCCAGGACAGGGCACGGTGCAGGTCACGAGCACGTCTGGGCTCACCGCCACCGCGCCGATCGTGGTGCAGCCGAGCGACATCGCGATCCAGGAGCCGAGCCCCCTCGCTTTGTCACCCGGCGCCGTGGACACGCTGCACGTCGTGGTTCCGATGCAGGGCAGCCGCGTGGTCAGCCCGCTCGCCCTCCAATGGTCGGCTGCCGACGCCAACGTCGCTCGGGTGAGCCTGACCGGGGTGGTCACCGCGGTCGCCCCCGGCCGCACCACGCTCGCCGTCTCCGGGCTGCTCCAGACCAAGACGCTCGACATCGTGGTGCACAAGACGGTGGACCAGCTGAATGTGACCCCGCCCTACAGGACGGGGGACATCCCGCTCCCGATCCAAGGCACCGCGCGCTTCCAGGTGCAGGCCGTGGCGGCCGACAAGACACTGGTCCCCGAGGCGCCGATCCGTTGGAGCGTGGCGGATACCTCGCTGGCGAGCTTCGATCCCGCGACCGGTACGCTCACGGGGAAGAGGGCCGGGAAGACGGCCTTGACCGCGAAGGCCCCCGGCCCGGGGCTCGTCGTCACGTGGCAGATCCGGGTCATCGCGGCCAGCCTGAAGCTGTCGGCCGCGCGGCTCGGCCTGCCGCTCAACCGGCGGTACGCCCTGAAGGCGAGCTTCGCCGACGAGGCGGGTGTGGTCATCGGGCCGGCCACCGGCGTGACGTGGGCCTCCGACAATCCCCAGGTGGCGGCCGTGAGCGAGGACGGCACGGTGTCGAGCGCCGCCTACGGCCACGCGCGCGTCGCCGCCACCGGGCCGAGTGGCAAGCGCGCGGTTAGCGACGTGTTCGTGGAGGGCGAGATCGTCCTCGCGAGCTCGCGCTCCGGGCACTTCCAGCTGTACTCGGCGGAGCGCTCGAATCTGGCCCAGCTGCGGAAGGTGATGGACGATACGTCGAGCGCCACCGAGCCGGCGTTCTCGCCGGATGGGTCCCGCGTCGCGTTCACCTCCACGCGCGATGGGCAGGCCGAGATCTACGTGATGGACGCGGACGGCACGAACGCGGCGCGGCTGACGAACTCTCAGGCGGCCGACGGCGACGCCTCGTTCACGGCTGACGGGCAGGCGGTCGTCTATCACTCCCAGCGGACAGGGCACCGGCAGATCTTTCTGCAGCCGATCACGGGCTCCGACGCAGCGCAGCTCACCCAGGAGCCGGCGGATAACTCGCAGCCGACCGTAGCGCCCGACGGCGAGACGATCGCGTTCGTCTCGAACCGCGACGGCAACAACCACATCTGGTTGATGTCGAAGGACGGCTCCAACCAGCGCGCCTTCACGAAGAGCCCGCAGACCAAGGAGAGCGCGCCCCACTTCCTGCGGGACGGCTCGCTCTCCTACCTGGTGGAGCAGAAGGAGAGCGGTCGTACGGTCACGCAGGTCGTGAAGGCCGACCTCGCCACGGGCAAGGTCACGCCGCTGACCGGAACCGATCTGGTGATCAGAGACTTCGCCGCGTCGCCCGGGGGTGACCTCCTGGGTCTGGTCGTGGCGGTGCAGAAGAACTTCTACAAGGTGTACATCCAGCCGGTCGGGCAGGGCGGCGGCGCGCCCGGCGCCCCGGTGCCGATCCCCACGACCGGCACAGAACAGATGGTATCCCCGGCATTCATGCCGTAACGGCGACGCCATGCGCGCCTGGATCATCCGCGCCACGGGGGGGGCTGGGGGGGGCGGGGGCAGCGAGGGGGGCCGGCTCGACCAAGTCCAGCTTGCGGATGTTCCCGATCCCGCGGTGCCGCCGGGCGCGCGCGAGGTCCGGATCGCGCTGCGCGCCGCCGCCCTCAATCACCTCGATCTCTTCGTGGTGCAGGGTCTCCCGCACGAGAACCGGTTCCCCCACGTGCTGGGCGCGGACGGGGCGGGAGTCGTGGACGCAGTCGGAGCGGACGTCCGCGCCGTGCGCCCCGGGGACCGGGTGATGATCAACCCGGGGATCGCGGACTACAGCTGCGACTATTGCCGCGCCGGCGAACACTCGCTGTGCGTCAATTACCGCTTGCTCGGCGAGCACCTGCCCGGGACACTGGCGCACTACGTCGTGGTGCCCGAGCAGAATGTCGCCATCATCCCGACACTCGCGACACCACTCACCTGGGCCGAAGCCGCGGCGTTCTCGCTCGTCACCCTCACCGCGTGGCGCATGGTCATGACCCGCGCGCGCCTGCAGCCCGGGGAGACCGTGCTGATCTGGGGGATCGGCGGCGGCGTCTCGCTCGCCGCGATGCGCATCGCAAAGCTCGTGGGGGCGAGAGTCGTCGTGACCAGCTCCAGCGACACCAAGCTGCGTGAGGCGGAGCGGCTGGGCGCCGACGTAACGTTGAATCACCGCACGCAGCAGGTATCCCGGGAAGTGCGCGCCCTCACCGCGAAGCGTGGAGCGGACGTGGTGATCGAGAACGTCGGTGAGGCCACCTGGGAAGAGTCGCTGCGCTCGCTCGGCCGCGGCGGACGACTCGTGAGTTGTGGCGCCACGACGGGCCCCAACGTCGCTATCGATCTCCGCCGCCTGTTTTGGTATCAGTGGAGCATCGTGGGCTCGACCATGGGGAACGAGGCGGAGTACCGGGAGGTCGTGCGCCGGCTCGGCGCTGGCGAGCTGCGCCCGATCGTCGATCGGGTGTTTCCGTTTACGGAGGCGAGGGCGGCGCTTGAGCGACTCGAGCGGGGCGAGCAGCTCGGGAAGATCGCGATCCAGGTGGCGGACTGAGTTCGGTCGCTATTGCCTTCCTAGCCTAAAGGCTGGGTTCGGCGTGACACTATCCTGAAGGACATTCGCTTCGCTGCATTCACTTTTCCCGGGCGGCGGTGCGACGGAAATACTCGTCCAGGAAGGCGTGTGTTGGCGGGTCGATCATCGGACGGCGATCGCGCGTCGTCCACCACAGGTGGATGTAGAGTTGGTGCGTGGACACCAGCGACCCTCGTTTCGTCCCGGTATTCCCAGCCTAAAGGCTGGGCTCGGCGCATCACTGTCCTGAAGGACAGTCGCTCCTATGCGTCCGCTTCGCTCGGTGTGCTTCAGCACAGTGCTGGCCGAGCCCAGGCTTCAGCCTGGGGAATTCTAGCCGGGACTCGTCAATCAATCGTCAAACCGGGACTGCGCCGTGCAGGTGCGGCAGGGTACACTGTAAGTGCCTCCCCCAGCCTCAGTTAGCGGGCAGTTTCGCGTTGCCTTTCGCCGCCTAAGTGGTTATTTTTTAGCTACTTAGGCCTCCCCGCAAGCGGCGCCCACGGACCACGGATAACGGATAACTGACGACGCCTCTATGACTGCACCCAACGTCCGCGAACGCATCCTGCCGCGCCTCATCGAAGACGAAATGAAGGAGTCGTTCCTCGACTATTCGATGAGCGTGATCGTGCAGCGCGCGCTGCCCGACGTACGCGATGGGTTGAAGCCCGTGCACCGGCGGATCCTGTACGCGATGAACGAGCTGGGACTCGTGCCCGGCCGCCCCTACAAGAAGAGCGCCACGGTGGTGGGCGACGTGCTCGGCAAATACCACCCCCACGGCGACGTCGCGCTGTATGACGCGCTGGTGCGCATGGTGCAGGCGTTCTCGCTGCGCTATCCGCTGGTGGACGGCCAGGGGAACTTCGGGTCGGTGGACGGCGATCCCGCCGCCGCCTACCGCTACACCGAGGCCCGCCTGACGCGCATCGCCATGACGATGCTGGAGGACATCGACAAGAACACCGTCGATTTCATTCCCAACTTCGACGACCGGCTGCAGGAGCCGACGGTGCTCCCGGCTCGGCTGCCCAACCTGATCGTGAACGGCTCGGCGGGGATCGCGGTCGGGATGGCGACCAACGTGCCCCCGCATAACCTCGCCGAGACCGTCGCGGCCATCAATCACCTGGTCGACCATCCCGACGCGGCGGTGAAGGAGCTGCGCAAGTTCGTCAAGGGGCCCGATTTCCCGACTGGCGCGATCATCTACGGCCGCGAGGGGATCAAGGAGTGCTATGAGAAAGGCCGCGGGCGGATCGTCATCCGCGCGCGCGCGACGATCGAGGAGCGGGAGTCGACGGGGAAGCAGCAAATCGTGGTGACGGAGTTCCCCTACCAGGTCTCCCCGGACCGCGTGATCGAGCAGATCCGCGACCTCGTGCTGGCGAAGAAGCTCGAGGGGGTCTCGGACCTGCGGAACGAGTCCGACAAGGAAGGCATCCGGGTGGTGATCGAGCTGAAGCGGGACGCCGTGCCGATGGTCGTCCTGAACCAGCTGTACATGCGCACCCAGATGCAGGTGACGTTCGGCGCCATCATGCTGGCCCTGGTGGATGGCGTGCCGAAGGAGATGGATCTCAAGGAACTGCTCCAGCACTTCATCGAGCACCGCCACACCGTCATCACCCGCCGCACCGAGTTCGAGCTCAAGCGCGCCCAGGACCGCGAGCACATCCTCGAGGGCCTGAAGATCGCCGTCGACCACATCGACGAGGTCGTCAGGATCATTCGCAAGTCGAAGGACACGCCGACGGCTGACGCGGCGCTGCGCAAGCGCTTCAAGCTGTCCGAGAAGCAGTCGGCCGAGATCCTGAACATGCGGTTGGCGCGGCTCACGGCGCTCGAGATCACGAAGCTCGAGGACGAGCTGAAGGAGGTCCGCAAGTTCATCAAGGAGTGCAAGGAGATCCTCGCGTCGAAGCCCCGGCGCATGAAGATCCTCAAGGAGGAGCTCTCCGAGCTGGCGCACGGCTTCGGCGACGAGCGGCGCACCGAGATCGTCGCCGACCAGGGCGAGTTCTCGATCGAGGACCTGATCGCGGAAGAGGACATGGTGATCACCGTGTCCCATGCGGGTTACATCAAGCGGCTGCCGGTGTCGGCCTACCGGCGGCAGCGGCGCGGCGGCAAGGGCGTCATCTCCGCCCACACGAAGGAAGACGACTGGGTCGAGCACCTGTTCATCGCGTCGACGCACGACTATGTGATGTTCTTCACCCAGCAAGGGCAGTGCTACTGGTTGAAAGTGCACGAGGTCCCGCAGGCGGCCCGGGCCGCGCGCGGCAAACCCATCATCTCGTGCATCGCCATGAAGCCGGACGAGCGCCTCGCGTCCCTGGTGCCCGTGCGCGAGTTCTCCGAGGACCAGTACCTCCTGTTCGCCACCAAACAGGGCGTGGTGAAGAAGACGCGGCTGTCGGAGTTCGGCAACCCGCGCTCGGTCGGCATCCGCGCCATCAACATCGAAAAGGGCGACGAGCTGATCGATGTCCAGGTGACGGATGGGCGCAACGACATCGTGCTCGCCACCCGCCACGGCATGAGCATCCGGTTCCACGAGAAGGACGTGCGCGACATGGGTCGCACGGCAACGGGCGTGAAGGGGATCGAGCTCGAGAAAAAGGATCAGGTGATCGACCTGGTGGTGGTGCGACGCAAGTCCACCCTGCTCACGGTGACGGAAAAGGGCATGGGGAAGCGCTCGGAGCTGGACGAATACCGCGTCCAGCATCGGGGCGGCCGCGGCATCATCACCCTGAAGCGCGCCGACAAGACGGGCGACGTCGTCGCGCTCAAGGAGGTGCTCCCCGACGACGAGCTGATGATGATCACCAAGAAGGGGATCATGATCCGCGTGCCGGTCGAGGGCATCCGCATCTCCGGCCGCAACACGCAGGGCGTGAAGGTCATGAACCTGACGACCGGCGATCTGCTCGTGGACGTGGCGCGCGTGGTGAAGGAGGAGGAGGCCGAGAACGGCGAGGGGGAGGGGGAGGGGGAGGGCGATGGCGCAGGCACGCCGCGTCCCGCCGCCAGGGCGAAGAAGGCCCCGGCCAAGGCGAAGAAAAAGTAGCGTGGTGACCCCCCAGGACGTGTGGGAGGCGGCCGCGGGGCTCGTCGGCGTGGCGGTGCGGACCCCGCTCCGCTACGTCGAGCAGCTCCACGCCTATTTGAAGCTCGAGAACCTGCAGCCGATCGGTGCGTTCAAGCTGCGCGGCGCGTACACGGCCATACGTCGTATGCCGTACGACGTACGACGTAACGGCGTCATCACCTACTCGAGCGGCAACCACGGGCAAGCGGTCGCCTACGCGGCCCAGCTCGTGGGCGTCCGGGCGGTGGTGGTGATGCCGGAGACCGCGCCGGCGGTGAAGGTGGCGGGCGTGAGGCGTTGGGGGGGGGCGGTAGTGTTTGCGGGTCGCACGTCGGAGGATCGCCAGCAGGAGGCTGAAGCGATCGCCGCGCGGGAGGGGCTCGCGGTGGTGCCGCCGTTCGACCATCCCGATATCGTGGCGGGGCAGGCGACGGTCGGCCTCGAGATCGCCCAAGACCTCCCCGACGTCCAGACGGTGGTCGTGCCGGTGGGCGGGGGTGGGCTGATTGCCGGCGTCGTGACGGGGCTCGAGGCGGCCGGGAGCCGCGCCCGGGTATGGGGGGTCGAGCCCGCGGGCGCGCCCAAGCTGCAGCGCTCGCTCGCGGCCGGCCGGCCGGTACGCCTCGAGCGCACCGCCAGCGTCGCCGACGGGCTGATCACGCTCAGCGTCGGTGAGGTTCCGTTCGGCGAGCTGGCGGCGCGGCGCGCCACGCTGGCGGGCGTCGCGCTCGTGGAAGATGACACGCTGCGCGAGGCGATGCATTTTCTGTGGCGCGAGTGCCGCCTGGCGGTCGAGCCGTCCGGCGCCGCGACCACGGCGGCGGTGCGCTCCGGCGCCGTGCGGCCCCTCGCGCCGGCCGTGCTCGTCGTGAGCGGCGGCAACGTCGATCCCTCGCTGCTCGAGGACTGAACGCGACATGCCCGACAGCCTCGGCGGTAAGATCCTCGTCGCCGACGACGACCAGTCGCTGGTCCGCACGCTCACTTGGATCCTCAAGGAGAACGGGTACGAGGTCGTGACCGCGCCCGGCGGCGAGGGGCTGATCGGCAAGCTCGAGGCGGAGCGGCCCCAGCTCCTGCTGCTCGATATCATGATGCCGAAGGTCGACGGGCTGCAGCTGCTCGCGCGGATGAAGGCCGACGACCGGTTCCGCGACCTCCCGGTACTGATGATCTCGTCCATGCCCCCCGAGGAAGCGACGGTCAAGTCGCTCGGCCTGGGGGCGGCGGACTTCATCTCCAAGCCGTTTCGGGTGCGCGAGCTGCTGGCGCGCGTCAAGGCGCATATCCGCTCGGCCCAAGAGCTGGCGCACGCCCGCGACGAGGCGCAAAGCCGCGCCGCGATCGTGGACATCCTCCACGAAGTCACCGATTCCCTCAAGCCCGACGAGATCTACCACATCCTGGTGCGGCGCGTAGCCCGCGTGCTGCAGATCTCCAAGTGCTCGATGGTGCTCGCGAAACCGGGGGACCAGCTCGGCGTCGTGGTCGCCGCGTACGAGAACCCGATGCTCCGCAACTTGCAGATCGAGCTGGCGCGCTACCCCGAGATCGAGCGCGCGCTCACCACCAGCCGGTCGGTGCTGGTCGAGGACGTCACGACGGATCCCCTGTACGCGGAGGAGCGCGTGCGCTGGCAGCGCGACAAGATCAACGTGCCCACCCGCTCGGCGGTGGCGCTGCCGTTCTCGATGAAGGACCAGCAGTTGGGGGTGTTCTTCCTGCGCACCACGGGGGAGGACCCGGCGCTCAGGCGCGCCGACGCTCAGTTCGCGGAGACGGTGATCCGCACGGCGGTGGCGGCGATCGAGAAGGCGTACGACTTCGAGACCGCCGTCTCCGACAAGAAGCGGCTCGAGAAGCTCGCGGCCACCGACGCGCTCACCGGCTGCCTCAACCGCCGCGCCCTGTCGGATGAGCTCGGCGCCGAGCTCGACCGCGCGCGACGCTACAACCTGGCGCTCACGATCCTGCTCGCCGACATCGACCGCTTCAAGCTGGTGAACGACACGCGGGGCCACATCGCGGGGGACTCGGTGCTGCGCCAGGTGGGCGACATCCTGCGGCGCGAGGCGCGCGCCGTGGACCTGGTGGCGCGGTACGGCGGGGAGGAATTCGTGATCGTGATGCCGGAGACGGCGTTACACGGCGCCGCCATCTTCGCCGAGCGGCTGCGGCGGCGGATGATGCATCACGACTTCGCGGACCCCGGCGAGGACCCGCTGAACCTCACGATCTCCATCGGGATCGCCTCCTTCCCCGACGACCGCGTCGTCAGCGCCGACAGCTTCGTGGCGCTGGCCGACCAGGCCCTCTACCGGGCGAAGAACGAGGGGCGCAACTTGGTGCGTCAATGAGCGAACGTCGCTGCCCCAAATGCGGCATGGTGTACGCCGGCGTCCCCCGGTTCTGCCCGCGCGACGGGAACCTGCTCGTCGAGGTCCAGGCGAAGCCCTCGGTCGCTCCCGCCCCCACCGCGTCGTCCGGCAGCGGCACCGCCGTGCGCACGCCGCCCGCGCCGTCCAAGGGCCTGGACCGCGCGGCCAGCCTCTCGGGGCAACTGCTCGACGCCCGCTACCAGGTGCTCAAGAAGCTGGGCGAAGGCGGGATGTCGTACGTGTACCTCGCGAAAGAGGTCTCCACCGTGCAGCAGGTCGCGATCAAGGTACTCTCGCCCAAGCTCGCGACCGACAAGAGCTCCGTAGAGCGGTTGCGGCGCGAGGCGGGGCTCGCGATGCGCCTCGAGCATCCCAACGTCTGTCGCATCCTACGGCTGGGGGAGTCCGAGGACGGGCTGATCTACCTGGTGATGCCGTTCCTCAAGGGCGAACTGCTTTCGGACCGCGAGGTGAAGGGGGGGCCGATGGACGTCGCGGCGGGGATCGACATCCTGCGCCAGGTGTGCGCGGGCCTGCACCACGCCCACGAGCTGCAGATCGTGCACCGCGACCTGAAACCCGAGAACATCATGCTGGTGGCCGAGGACGGGGGTGACGATCGGGCGGTGGTGATGGACTTCGGCCTCGCGAAAGAGCGGCGCGCCGACCCCGCCATCGCCAAGCTCACGGCCACGGGGATCATCCTCGGGACGCCGGAGTTCATGAGCCCGGAGCAGATCCGCGGCAAGCCCCTCGACGCCCGGTCCGACATCTACGCGCTCGGCATCGTCGCTTTCGAGATGTTCACGGGCAAACTGCCGTTTCAGGGCCGGAACGCCCAGGAGATGATGATCGCGCGCCTGCGGGGGCAGCCCATGGCCCTGCGCCAGCTGCGCCCCGACGTGCCGATCCCCCTGGAGAAGGCGCTGGCCCGCGCCATGGACTCGAATCCCGACGCCCGCTACAGCACGGCGCTCGAGTTCGCCGACGCGCTCACCCAGGCGGGCGGAGGCGGATTGTTCTCGAAGGTCAAGGACAAGCTCAAGTAGGATCGCCGTGAAGCGTTTTCCCGCGTTCGATCCCCCCGAGTACGTGGACTGGAAGCCCGACCCGGCGCTCGTGCGCCAGTTCCGGGCGACGGTCGAGCGCGACCCTGAGCGGGCCGCCGTCGTCGCACGTCTCTCCCCGGACGCCAAGCTTGGGCTGTATGCCGGCCTGCTGCGCGCGCGGCTCCACGACATCCAGCTCAAGCGCTGGGTCCGGACCGGGGTCCTCTCCAAGGCGTGGCTGGGCACGGGTGAAGAGGCTGCGACCGTGGGCCCGGTGCACGCGCTCGAGGGCGGTCCGGGAAGGGACATCGTGGCACCGATGATCCGCAATGCCGCCGCGTGCTGCGAGCTGGGCATGTCCCTCGCCGACATGCTGCGGGCCTATCTCGCGACCGAGGACTCGCCCTCCCGGGGCCGCGACCTCCACGTCGGGTCCATCGCGCGCGGCGTGCTGCAGCCCATCTCTCACGTGGGCGACATGGTGCCCGTGATCGCCGGGATCGCCCTCACGTTCAAGCTGAAGCAGGAGCCGCGGGTCGCCCTCACGTGGGTGGGGGACGGCTCGACCAAGACGGCCGCGGCGCACGAGGGGACGAACTTCGCCGCGGTGCAACGGGTCCCCGCCATCTTCATCGTCCAGAACAACCAGGTCGCGCTCGGCACCCGGCTCGCACAGCATCATCTGCCCGGCGACTTTCGCGACTGGGCGGCGAGCTACGGACTCTGGGGCGCCGAGTTCGACGGCAACCACGTGCTCGACGCCTACGCGGCGACGAAGCTCGCCGCCGACCGCTGCCGCCGCGGTGAGGGACCCGCGATGCTCGTGGCGGAGACATTTCGCATGGGTGGTCATGCGACTCACGACGAGGGGGAAGCACGGGAGACGCTTCCCGACGAGCTGTTCAAGAGCTGGGGCAAGCGCGACCCAATCGGGCTGTACGAGGAGTACCTCAAGGAAGACGGGGTGCCCCTGCAGCGGCTCGAGGACATCGAGGCCGACGTCACCGCTCAGGTCGAGCACGCGGTAGCGGAGGCCCTGCAGAGCCGCGAGCAGATGCCGCCGGGGGAGAGCGCTCTCCAGGGCGTGTACGCGACAGGGGCGGATGGGCCGGTACCGACGAACGTCCCGCCGTGCTCGGGGTAGCGATTGACCGGGAGGTGACCCCGATGCATCGACTCGTTTTCTGCTGCGTCGCCGCGGTCGTCGCGTGCCGCTCGGAGCAGGTGGCGCAGAGCGCGCCGCCGCCCGGCGGCCAGGACACCATCCGCATCGCCGGGCAGGCGTTGTACGTGCCCCACGGCTTCTCGGTCAATCTCTTCGCGCAGAACCTGAGCGGCGTCCGCTACTTGGCGCTCGGGCCGGGCGGCGCGGTGTACGCATCGTTGTCCGGCGCAGGTCAGATCGTGCGGCTCGTGGACGCGAACGGCGACGGCGTGGCCGATGGGCCGGCCCAGACAGTGTTCCCTGCGCTCGACGGTCCGTTCGGCATCGCCTTCCGCGGCGACACCATGTACTTCGCCGAGGTGACTACGGTGAAGCGGCTCGACCCGGGAACGACCACGCCCGTCACGCTCGTGTCGGGAATCCCGAGCGGCGGCCACAGCACGCGCACGGTCGTGTTCGGACCGGACAACCTGATGTACGTCGCGGTCGGCTCGTCGTGCAACGTGTGCGACGACCCGCTCCCGAGGGCCGCAGTCACTCGTTACAATCTGGACGGCTCGAATCCGCACACCTTCGCCACCGGACTGCGTAACTCTGTCGGGCTCGCCTTCAATCCGTCCACCGGCGAGTTGTGGGCGAATAACAACGACCGAGACGACATCGGACTGAGCCAGGCGATTACCGACAACCTTCCACCCGAGCATTTGAACATCCTGAGGGACGGCAAGTGGTACGGCTGGCCGCAGTGCTATCTCCCCGGGAAGCCGAACCCCGAGTACCCGAACGCCGACTGCTCGAGCGTCGAGCCTCCGGCATTCACGGTGCAGGCGCACTCGGCGCCGCTCGGGCTCGCGTTCTACAGCGGGACGATGTTCCCGGCGGAGTACCAGGGGGACGTTCTCATGACATATCACGGTTCGTGGGATCGCAGCGTGCCCACGGGCGCGAAGGTCGTGCGGGTCCACTTACAGAGCGGCCGGGCGGTCTCGGTCGCTGACTTCGTGACCGGCTGGCAGCTCGCCGATGGATCGCGCTGGGGACGACCGGTCGGAATGCTGGTGATGCCGGACGGGGCGTTGCTCGTGAGCGACGATGCCGGCAGTCGGATCTGGAGGGTCACCTATGGACGGTAGAAGACGGTCGACGGCGGTAGAAGACGGTAGAAGTCGTTACGGTGCACGGGTGATCTTCCTGCTGGGAGCCGTTGTCATAGCGGGCGTTCTCCTCTACGGTCCTCTACCGTCCTCTGCCGCCCTTAATCACGCCGACATCCACACCGAATACGTCAAGATCCCGAGTGGCCGGGACACGCTCACGGCTTACCTCGCCTACCCGGAGCGCAAGGACCGCGCGCCCGCCGTCGTCGTGATCCACGAGATCTTCGGGATGTCGGACTTCATCCGGCAGACGACCGAGCAGCTCGCGAAACACGGGTTCGTCGCGCTCGCCCCGGACCTGCTGTCGCGCCGCGGTGGGACGCCGGCGTCGCCGGACTCGGCGCGGAAGCTCATCGCCGGGCTCGACCCCGACACCCTCACGCGGGATCTCGACGCGACGACCGCGTACGTGAAGCGCCTCCCGGCGGTGCGGCCCGACCGGGTCGGTGTGATCGGGTTCTGCTGGGGCGGCGGTCAGAGCTTCCGCTACGCCACGAATAACCCGTCGCTCCGCGCGTTCGTGGTGTGCTACGGCACGGGCCCGGAGGCGCTGGCGATCGCGCGCATCCGCGCGAAGGGCCTCGGCGTCTACGCCGAGAACGACGCGCGCGTCGACGCCGGGCTGCCCGACGTCGAAGCCGCCGTCCGCACCTACCACAAGGATTACCAGCACACGATCTATCCCGGCGTGGGGCACGGCTTCTTGCGCACGCGCGACAAGCCCGACGTGGCGGACCGCGCGTGGGGCGATGTGATTCGGTTTTTCAGGGAGAGTTTGGAGCGGTAGAGGACGGTAAAAGACGGTAGAGGGCGGTAGAAGACGGAAGAGGTCGCCGCGCGCCCCTCTACCGCTCTCTACCGTCCTCTACCGTCTTCTACCGTCCTCCAGGTACTCCCGCGCCCGCTGCAACGCCGGATCCATTCCCGCCAGCACGTCCCGCACGCTCGGGGCCAGAAGGATGTCCGGCCTGACGCCCAGGCCGGCGAACTCCGAGCCGTCCGGCGCCATATGGTGCGTCACGGAGAACTGCACCGTCCAGCTCTTGGGAAGCGCGAAGGTCGCGGCGTCGCCCGGGCTGCCCGCCGACGGCTCGCCGATGATCGCCCCGCGGTTCGCGGCGCGGAATGCGGCGAGGAAATCCTCGGCGGCCCCAGCGGTGATAGCGGAGGCGAGCACGCTGAGCGGGCCGCCGTACGACGGCTGATCGCCGCGCGGGTGAATCGTGTCGGGCGACGGCTCGTACCAGGTGGTGGCGGAGTCGGGCTGATTCCAGGCGCGGAACACGGCGCGGTGGTCGGGGGTTCTCCAGCGGGCGGCCGCGAACGGCTTGCCGGTGAGGCGGGCGAGCAACCGGTAGGCGTAGTCCGTCTTGCCACCGGCCGCGCGACGCAGGTCGAGCACCAACCCTTGGACCCCGGCGAAGTCGGGGAACGCGCGGTCGAACTGCGGGACCACATCCTGGTCCGCGAGCGAGTTGAGGCGCACGACCACGAGGCTCCCCGACAGCGATTCCACCGCGAATGGGGGCGGGTCGAGCGGCCAGCGGTCGTTGAGCGACACGCTGCGCGTGACGCTGACGCCGCGCTGGTCGCCGCTGGGGACGCGCAGCAGGAGCTGCAGGGTCGTGCCCTTCTCACCCTGAAGCATCACCGCGGCGGCGCGCTGCCACCGGTTCGCCGGCGTGGCGGCCGAGATCTCGGGCAGCACCGAATCGCGAATCCAGGCGTCCGCGGGGATCCCCTGGACGGCTAGAATCTCGCCCAGCCGCTCGGGGCGCGCGACACGCATCTCGTCATTCTCGGCGTAGTCGAGGATGAACGACCGACGCTCCACGCTCTGCACGAGCAGCGGCGGCCTCGCGATGCGCGACCGGAGGCTGGGGGCGGGGATGACGGCGGCTTGGCCGTCGCCCAGCACGGCGACGAACCGCCGCAGGCGGCGGTAGAAGAGGAAATCGGACTGGGGCGCCGCCGCGAGCTTCAGATTCGCGACGAAGGCGGAATCCCAGTCGGCCCGCGTCCGGTCCCAGTAAGCGAAATTGTAGCGCGCTTCCGCCCAGATGGTGGCGACCGCTTCCGCCCGCTCCGTCGCCGTGAGCTGCTGCGCGGCGAGAGGGATGAGCGGTGCATGTAGCAGACACGCCAACGCGAGTGAGCGAGTGGACACGCGCATAATCTATCTGCTTCTGTTCGTGGCGCCGCAGGCGCTGCTGTACCTGTACCTGCGGGAACGCCTCCCCGACCCGGCCGTGCGGGGCCGGGCGCGCGTGGTGCGGCGCGCGCTCGCCGCGCTGTTCGTCGTGTTCAACCTTCCTTGGCTGTTCGTGGCCCAGCGCGTGCTGCTCGGGGGGAGCGTCTGGGGCGTGGGCCGCGTCCCGTTCACGGGTCCGTGGATCGCGTGGCAGCTCTTGGGATGGATCTATTGCGCCCTAGTCACGATGTACGTGGTCGGTAAGGCGGTCGTTCGAGGGAGCAGGGAGCTGGGAGCGGTACTCTCCGGTGCGACCCCGGACCCCCGCGCGCACCGGGAGGAACCGCTCCCTGCTCCCCGCTCCCTTTCTCGTCGCCGCTTTCTCGCCCGCGCCACGTATGCCTATGCGGCCGCGGGAGCGACGTTGTCGACCTACGGCATCTGGAGCGCCTACCGCCTCCCCGAGGTCACGCACCGGACGCTGACCTTCCGCGATCTCCCTCCCGGGCTCGACGGGCTCACCGTCCTGCACCTGTCCGATCTGCACGCCGGCACGCACTTGGGCGAGGACAAGATGCGGGACATCGTGGCGCAGGCCAACGCGCTCCGCCCCGATCTCATCGTGCAGACGGGCGACATGATCGACATCTCCCAGTCCTACATCCCGCCGTACGTCCGCGCCTTTCGCGACCTGCGCGCCCCGCTCGGCATCGTCACGGTGCTCGGCAACCACGACCGTTATACGGGCGAGCGCGAGGTGATCCGCGGATGCCGGGACGCCGGACAGGTGTTCGTGCAGAACGGCTGCCACGTCATCGAGCGCGGCGGCGCGACGCTCGCGCTGCTCGGCATCGACGACCCCCACAGCTGGACCGCGGACGACCCGCAGGGGCTGGACGTGCACGCCGCCCTGCGCGCGGCGCCGCCGGGGGCGTTCCAGATCCTGCTGGCGCACCGTCCAGGGGCGTGGGATACCGCGGCTCTGCGGGGCATCCCGCTGACGCTCGCGGGACACATCCACGGCGGACAGTTGTATCTGCCCGGCCTCGGCTGGTCCCCGGGCCGCCTGATCACCAAGTACGTGATGGGGCACTTCCAGCGGGGGAGCAGCCAGCTGTACGTGAGTCGGGGAATCGGCGTCGTGGGCGTCCCGATCCGCGTGTTCACGCCGCCGGAGATCGAATTGTTCGAACTGCGACGGATATGACAGCGACGGAAACAAAGCCGATAGATGAGGGGGCGGCGGACGCTGAGGCGTCTATCCTATCCGACGCAGTGGCATCCGTCGCCTCTCATTCCGTCGCTCTTCTTTCCGTCGCCGCTATGGCGTCCCACGCCGCGTCGAGCGCCAGCGTCACCCCCGCGTGCGTCTCCGGCCATTCCTTCGTCACCACCCGATCGATCGCCAGGGTCACGACGCCGAGCCACACCGCGGCCCACACCTCCGCGGCCCCCGGCTTCACCGAGCCGTCCGCCTTCGCTTGTGCGATGAGGCTCTCGAGGCCCAGTCGGAAGTCGCGCGAGGCCTTGCGGCTCTCGTCGTCCAGGAGATCGGCGTGGCGCTGGATGAAGAACAGCCGCGCCACCGCCGGCTCCCGCGCGGCTCCCCCGATGAGCCCGCGCGCGAGCTCGGCCAGCTTCTCGCGCGGCCCGACGCTCGACCCGTCGGCGTCCTTCACCAGCTTCCCAGCCCAGCGTGCCGCGCCACGATACAGCTCGTTCAGGAGATGCTGCTTGCCGTCGAAGTGGCGGTAGATCGTGCCTTCCGCCACGCCCGCCTTCTTCGAGATCTGGGGCGTCGTGGTGTCGTGATAGCCCCGCGTGGTGAAGAGCTCCAGCGCCGCGCGCACGAGGCGTTGGCGGGTGAGGTCGGCCTGGGTCATCGGGCGCGAATCTAACCTGGCGGCTCCGCTGGCGCCGCGCGCGGGTTCAGTCGGAGCGGAGCTCCGGCGGGCGAGCTCCCGGGGTTCCGCACGTCGGCCGCCTCCGCTAGTTTGCGCCGCTCGTTCTTCCCTCACGAAAGCCCGGAGGCCACTGCGCGATGCGCATGCTGGTGTTGGGCGCGGGACTGCAGGGGTCCGCCTGCGCCTCCGATCTGCTGCAGCAGCCCGGGGTTGCGGGCGTCACCATCGCCGATGTCAAGCCCGACCGCATCCCGGGGTTTCTCAAGCCGTACGTCGGCAAGCGGCTCGAGCTCCGCAAGCTGGACGTCCAGGACAGCGCCGCGCTGCGCGATGCGATGCGCGGCCACGACGCCGTCATGAACGCGGCTCCCTATCATTTCAACTTGGCCGTGTCCCGCGCCGCGGTGGACGCCGGCGTGCACTGCGCCGACTTGGGCGGTAACACGGAGATCGTGTTTCAGCAGCGCCAGCTCGACGACGAGGCGCAGCGGCACCACGTCTCCGTGATCCCCGATTGCGGCCTGGCGCCGGGGATGGTCAACGTCCTCGCCGCCGAGGGGATGCGGCGCGTAGTGGACGCGGAATCGGTGAGGATTTACGTCGGCGGCCTGCCGCAGCACCCCGAGCCCCCGCTCAACTACCAGATCGTCTACTCGCTCGAGGGCGCGCTCGATTATTACACGACGCCGTCGTGGGTACTGCGCGACGGTACGCCGGCCCGGGTGGACGCGCTCACCGACGTGGAGCAGGTGACCTTCCCGCCGCCGGTAGGCCAGCTCGAAGCCTTCCATACGGGCGGCGGCATCTCCACGCTGCCGTGGGCGTACGAGGGCAAGGTTCGTACGATGGAATACAAGACGCTGCGCTATCCGGGGCACGTCGCCATCATGCGGGCGATCCGCGAGCTCGGCCTGCTCGACCTGACCCCCGTCAAGGTCAAGGGCAAAGAGATCGTCCCCCGTGACGCGTTCATCGCCACCGTGTCTCCCCGACTCAACAAGCCCGAGGGGCGCGACCTCGTCGCGCTCCGGGTCGAGGTGCGCGGGCGCAACGGCAAACAGGCCGCCTGGCAGCTGCTCGACTACTACGACGAGGCGCGCGGTATCAGCGCCATGATGCGGACGACGGGCTATTCGCTCGCGGTCACCGGCATGATGCAGGTGGACGGCCGCATCACGGCGAAGGGGGTGCACACACCGGATGAGGCGGTGCCGTTTGCCGAGTATGTGAGCGAGCTGGCGAAGCGAGGAGTGGCGATTCGGGAGATCTGAGCCAGTGATCGGTCGTCAGTCGTCAGTACTGTGCCGCTGATAACTGACCACTGAGAACGGATGACTCTCAGTAGCTCCAGCTCGTCCCAAACAGGAGCTGACCGCCCTCGCTGCCGCGCCCGTACCCCACCACGATGAGCGAGTTGCGCAGGAAGCGGAGCGCCAGCTCGCCGCCGCCGCTGTGATGGAGGCCGCTGGTGGTCAGGCGGACGGCCTCACCCAGCCCGAACACGCGTCCCGCGTCGTAAAACGCCACGAGCTTGAGCTCCAGGACGCTCGGCGCCCAGACCAGCCCGTAGCGCGCCTCCAGCCCGCCGATCAGCTTGCCCCGCCCTGCGAAGCGTCCGTCGTAGTAGCCCCGCAGCGAGCGGTAGCCGCCCACCGCCACGAACGCCCGCTCGCTCGTTTCCATTTCCTGCTGCGCCGCGAGCGGCGGAGTCCCACCCATCCCCTCGACGGCCAGCCGGCCTGCAAGGATCAGCCTCTCGAACGGGTGCACCTGGAGCCGCGCGTTCGCGGTGCTGCGGGTATAGCCCGTGCCGCTCGCGAACAGCGCCTCGACGAACACCCCCGAATGCGGATCGATCTCGTGGTCCCGCGTGTCGATCAGCACGCCGGCGCGCACCACCTTGTCGGTGAACGGGATCGTCGTCGGATCCAGGACGCCCGCCCCCCCGAGATCGCGGGCGAACACGCTCGCCCCGGGGAGGGCGCGGAAGTCTGTGCGCTCGACGGCGACGCCCGCAAGCAGCCGCACGGGCCCGATGACGCGGTGCTGGATCGTCGCGCGCGCCGCGAGGTGGCTGCGGCTCACCTTGTAGAAGTAGCGGCCTACGGCGTCGACGCTGTCTGGTGAGTACTGCGTGTCGTTCCCGAGCCCGTAGTAGCCGAGCCGGTTGTCGCGGGCCGCGCTGAGCGTGAGGCCCGCGCGCCAGCCGTCCCACCAGGCCGGCGCTTGGGCGTCCACGACCACCGCGTAGCTCCCCTGCGTGCTCGCGCCGGCGTCGAAGTTGACGGCCGCGAGGGCCGGCTGGGGGCGCTCCACGAAGCCGACGGGACTGTAGCGGCCGTAATGAAAGGCGCCCCACAGCCCGTCGATCGTGCTGTAATAGGCGTACGGATAGAGATTGTCGCGCCAGTACCGCTGCGCGCCGACCGCCGGGGCGACGGCCGCGAGGAGCGCGAGCGCCGCGCTAGCGGCTCGCAGCGGGACGCTCGTATAAGTACGCCGTATCCAGGAGCTTCGCCTCGGTACCGTCGTGCGCGGCGAAGCGGCCCGGGTAGAGCGAGGCGGCGCCGAACTCACCCCGCTTGTTCACGGCGTAGAACTGCAGGCTGAACTTGGGCCGGCCGCGCTCGTCGAGCAGCCGAGCCTCCGTCGTCTTGACCACGCGCTTGAGCGTCTCGAGGCAGGCGTCGGTGGGCTTCATCCCGCGGCGCATCTGCTCCACCGTCAAAAAACCGCCACACACCTTGATGTTCGACTCCCCACGACCCGTCGAGCCCGCCGCCCCGATGTCATTGTCCGTGTACTGGCCGGCGCCGATGATGGGGCTGTCTCCCACCCGCCCGGGAATCTTGAACGCGAGCCCGCTCGTGGTCGTGACGGACGAGATGTCGCCCTGGGGGGTGACCGCGTCGCAGTTGATCGTCCCCGTCGGGCGCACCGTCAAGTGCTCGCTCTCCGGCACGTCGAGATAGTCGTCGTCGGGGTTGAGGTTCGCGCGCCAGCGCAGCCACACCTCACGCGAGTGCTCGGTGAGGAGGTCCTGCTCCTTGAAGCCGTACTGGAGGGCGAAGCGCTTCGCGCCTTCCCCCACGAGGAAGATGTGGTTGGTGTACTTGAGCACGAGCTTCGCGACTTCAGACGGCGTCTTGATGCCCTCGAGCGCGCCCACCGCGCCAGCGCGTCGCGTCGGCCCGTGCATGCACGAGGCGTCGAGCTGCACCACGCCCTCGGCGTTCGGCAGCCCGCCGTAACCCACGGAGTCGTCGTTGGGGTCGAGCTCTTGGATCTTGACGCCCTCGATGACCGCATCGAGCGTGTCGGCCCCCTGCATCAGCAGGTCGAAGGCCTTCTGCACGGCGCGCAACCCGTTGGCGCTCGAGATGGCCACCGGCTTCGCGGCCCAGCGGCTCTGGGGGCCGGGCGGCCGCGGCGGGCGCATCGGGTAGGGGATCTCGGGCGCGCTCGACGCCGCGACCCCGACCGCGGCGGAGGCGATGAACGCTCGGCGGGAGAGGAGCTCGGACACCGTGTCGACTCCGGTAAGGAGGATGTGCGTAGGTTTTACGCCTCCCCGCTCCGCATGTCAACTTGCTCCACCCACTAGGCTCCCCTACGTTCCGACCGTGAACTTCGACGATCCGCCGAGCTTCCGCGGGGTGGTGCGCGCGGTCCTGGGCGTCGCCGCGGCGCTCGCCGCCGTCGTGCTCGTGGCCCTGTTCGCGTCGTCCGGGCACGTGGAATGGAAGCTCGTGACGCTCATCCTGGTGCTGTGGGGCGCGTGGAGCGCCTGCGACGCACTGTTCGCATCCGTGGTGGAGCCGCTGGGCCGCTTCCTGGAGAGTGCGCTCACGGGCGGCATCATGCCGGGGGACAGCGGCGTCACAATCGATCAGGAAACCGCGTCGCTCGAGCGGCTGCTCGCCGCCGACCCGCCACCGCCCGCGCATCGCATCATCCTCGCCGGCATCCGGCTCGCGGAGATCTACCGCACGCACCAGCACGACCTCGCGAAGGCCGACGCCCTCATCGCCCGCCTCGCGACTCAGTACCCCGACGCCCCCGAGCTCAAGTATGTCCGGTCCCAACGCCCCGGTTGAGCTCTCGCTCGTCGTCCCGGTGTACAACGAGCGCGAGAACCTGCCGTTGTTGGTCGAGGAGGTCGGTCGCGTGCTCGGAAAGCGCGACGGGGAGGGGGGGCCGAGGTACGAGATCGTCGCCGTGGACGACGGGTCGACCGACGGCTCGCTCGAGGTGTTGAAGCGGTTGAAGCGCGATCACCCCGAGCTGCATCTCGTCTCGTTCGCCGCGAACGCCGGCCAGACCGCCGCCTTCGCCGCTGGCTTTCGGGCTGCGCGGGGCCGCGTCGTCGTGACGCTTGACGCGGACCTGCAGAACGATCCCGCCGACATTCCGGCGCTCGTCGCCGAGCTCGAGCGCAGCGGGGCGACGGCGGTGGTGGGCTATCGCGTGAACCGGCGGGACAGCGAATGGAAGCGGCTGCAGAGCCGCATCGCGAACGGCGTGCGCAACCGCTTGAACGGAGAGACGATCCGCGACACCGGCTGCTCCCTGAAGGCGTTCCGCGCCGACGCCCTGCGCGGGCTGCCACTCTTCAACGGCATGCACCGCTTCCTGCCGACGCTCATCAAGATGCACGGTGGGAGCGTCGCGGAAGTGCCGGTGCGCCACCGGCCGCGCCGTTTCGGGAAGACGAAATACGGGATGTGGAACCGGGTGTTCCGGTCTTTCGCCGACGCCATCGCCGTGCGGTGGATGCAGCGCCGGGTGCTGCGCTACCGCGTGCGGGAGGAGCTGCCCTGACACACGAGGACTGGGTGCGGCAGATCGACGGGGAGTTGGACGGCGAGCTCAGCCTCCCCGAGCGCGCCGCGCTGGCGCGCCATCTCGTCGGCTGCCGTCACTGCGCCGAGGCGCGCGTGAGCCACCTCGAGATGCGCGTCGCGTTCGCCCGGTCGGCAGGCGACCCCCACGCCCGCACCGTGCCACGCCCGCGCCTCCGCGCGCGCACGCTCGCCCTGTGGATGGCGCTCAGCCTCATCGCAGGCGCGGCGGCCGGGTGGCTGGCGCACTGGCGCTGGGGTGGTCCGGGACCGGGCTCGCTCGAGACGACGCGTGCGACCTTCGTGGCGCAGTAGCCTGCTCGTCGGGACGGCAGTCGTCGCCGCCGTGCCGCAGGCGCCGAACTATCGGGTGACCTATCGCGTGCGCGTGGTGCAGGCGAACGTGGGTGACACGCGGCTCCTCGCGTCCGGTGTCGTGAGCGGGCCGGGAGAGACCGACCTGCGGCTATCGCTCCGCACCGCGGACGCCGAGCTCCACGCGTTGCTCGGCACCCTGCCCGAGCCGGATACCGTGAATCTCGCTGGGCTGTTCTTCAGCCGGCGCCCGGCGGGCCGCTCGCGTCGCGGGCTGCCGCTGTGGGAGGAAGACAGCTACCGGCGGTGGACACGCATCGCGTGGGGCGGAACCGCGCGGCTCTACCCCTTTGGGCCCGGGCGGGGGGGCCGGGTGGGGGCGGCGGGGGAGGACGCCGGTCGCGGGCTCTGGGTCGAGATCACGGTGAGCCACGAGTTCGCTGCCGGTGAGACGCGAGCGAGCGAACAAGTGACGATCATCGACACCGCGGTGGCCTTTGCCGCGCAGGCCATCATCCCCCCTCGCCGGGTGACGGTCCGCATGTCGCTGGTGCGCGGGGACACCGCGAGCAGCCGTCAAGCGCTCGACCTCGTCCCCGAGAGTCCGGGGCGCCGGGTCCGGTTCGCCCTGGGCCGCGCGCGGTTCGAGTTCGATGCGACGCTTGAGCGGCCCGAGCCGCCCCGGACCGCCCGCGACAGCGCCCTCGCCGTGGGGGTAGACGTGGTCTGCCTGCGGGTCGTCCAACCCCTCTCGAGCGAGCCCGCCCGCGGGGTCTGCGGGCGGCTCGACAACGTCGCCCGCCGCGTGGCGCTGAGCGGCGGGGACACGCTCGTCGCGACTTTCGCCTGGCCGGCCGCGCGCTGAGCGCGATATCGTGCAGCGGATGCCGCCCCCCCCCCTTACCCCCCGCAAGCCACGGCTCGACCCGGCGATCTTCCACCTCCCCGTCGAACGCATGCGGGAGGGCTACTACTCGGACAAGTATTTCGTCCGCACGCGCGAGGTGTTGCTCAAGGACAAACATCGCCCCTGCGTCACCATGCAGGTGTTCGGCAAGGCGCACGCCTTCCTCGGTGGGATCGACGAGACGATCGCGATCCTCAAGCTGTGCAGCATGCGGTGGGACGAGCTCCAGGTGTACGCCCTGTACGACGGCGACGAGGTCGAGCCGTGGGAGACCGTGCTGCTCATCGAGGGGCCGTACGACGCCTTCGCGCATCTCGAAACGCTCTACCTAGGCGTCCTCGCGCGCCGCACCAAGGTGGGAACCAACACGCGCCGTGTGGTGGAAGCCGCAAAACCGAAGCAAGTGATGTTCTTTCCGGCGCGGCACGACCATTGGCTGGTGCAGACCGGTGACGGCTACGCCGCTCACATCGCGGGGGCGATCGGCGTGTCGACCGACGCCCAGGCCTCGTGGTGGGGCTCGGAGGGGGTCGGGACCGTCCCGCACGCGCTCATCGCCGCCTACGGCGGCGACACGGTCCTCGCATCGCGGAAGTTCGCCGACCTGATGGATCCGAGCGTGCGGCTCATCACCCTCGTCGACTTCGAGAACGACTGCGTGGGCACGGCGCTCCAGGTCGCGCGCGCCTTGGGGCAGCGGCTGTACGGCGTCCGTATCGACACGTCTGAGACGCTCGTCGACAAGTCGGTCATCCCTCAGATGGGCACGTTCAAGCCTACCGGCGTGAACCCGCAGTTGGTCTGGAACGTGCGTCACGCGCTCGACCAGGACGGGTTCCAGCAAGTGAAGATCGTCGTCTCCGGGGGATTCACCGTGGATAAGATCCGGCACTTCGAGGAGCAGGGCGTCCCCGTGGACATGTACGGCGTCGGCTCGAGCCTGTTTCAGGGACGGTTCGACTTCACGGCCGACGTCGTGCGGGTGGAGGGGAAGCCGGTTGCGAAGGTGGGGCGCAGCTACCGGCCCAACCCCCGTCTGGAGCGGGTGGAGTGACGGGGTCCCTTGCACTTCCCGCGCGCCTGCATATTTTTCCGAAGCAATGAATATTAATGCAGCCGTCCCCGTGGGCGTGCTCGGGGCCTCTGGATACGTCGGGCAGGAGCTGATGGGGCTGCTGGCCCGCCATCCGGGGGCCTCGGTTGTCTTTGCAACGGCGGAGTCGGCCGCAGGCGACGTGGTCGCCGGTCACCGTCTCGTCACGGCAGACGAGGCGCCGCTGCACCGCGTGGAGGTCGTGTTCTCGGCCCTGCCGCACGGCGTGTCCGGGCGCTACGTGCGCGGGGTGCGGGCCGCGGGGAAGCGGGCGGTCGATCTCTCCGCCGACTTGCGGCTCTCCCCCGAGGCGGTATACGGGCTCACCGAGGTGGCCCGGCCGAGGCTGGCCGCCGCCGAGCTGGTCGCCAACCCCGGCTGCTATCCGACCGCCGCACTGCTGGCGCTCATCCCGCTCGCGCGGCTCGGGCTGATCGACCCGGAGCGCGAGGTCGTGATCGACGCGGCCTCGGGCGTCACGGGCGCCGGCCGGAACCCCAAGCGCGAGCTGCTGTTCGGCGAGATGGCCGAGGACTTCCGCGCCTACGCCGTGGGCAACGAGCACCGCCACCTCCCCGAGCTCAAGGCGACCCTGGCTCGGGAGAGCGGGTTCGCCGGCGATCTCGTATTCACGCCGCACTTGCTGCCGGTGAAGCGCGGGATTCTCGAGACGATCCACGTACCGCTCAGTCGGGCGCTGGACCAGGCCACGGCCGAGGGGATCTACGACACGGCGTACGCCGGCGAGCCGTGCGTGCAGGTGATGCATGGCGCGCTCCCGTCCCTCAAAGACGTCGTGTACTTGAACCGCGTGGCGCTCGGCGTCGCCCCCGTGGCGAACGTGCGCCGCCCCCGCCTGACGGTGATCGCCGCGATCGACAACCTGGTGAAGGGCGCGGCGGGGCAGGCGATCCAGAACATGAACGTGATGCTGGGCTTTCCGGAAACGGCAGGATTGGCGTGCTAGGTCCTCGTGCCACAGGGTCGCCGCTCGATCTCGTGATTCCCAGGCTAAAGCCTGGGCTCGGCACGGCATTGTCCTTAAGGACAGCGCATTGCCGAGCCCACCCTTCAGGGGGGGAAACAACGGGGGACGGTACCTGATGGTTTCGGTCCGCGTGGTGAAGATCGGCGGCAACGAGCTCGACCGCCCCGATTGGTTGGCCGCCTGCGCTCGGGAGCTGAAGCCGCTCGAGCCCGTCGTGGTCGTGCACGGCGGCGGGCAGGCGGTGAACGCGCTGTCGCGCCGTCTCGACCTCCCGGTCGAAAAGCAGGGCGGTCTGCGCGTCACGACTCCCGCCGTCGCCGAAATCGTGGAGCTGGTGCTCGCAGGGCCGGTGAACCGTCTCGTGGTGGCAGCCCTGCGCGGCGCGGGGCTCGACGCCCTCGGCCTCGCCGGCGTGGATGGCGGGCTGCTCACGGCACGGCCGGCCGGGGGCGGCCTCGGCCACGTGGGCGAGATCACCGCCGTCCGCGTCTCGCTGCTCCGGAGTTTGCTCGAGGCTGGCCTCACGCCGGTGATCGCCCCGACGGCGCCGGGCCCGGATGGGGCGGGCGTGGGCGGCGTGGGGGGGGGCGTGCCGTTCAACGTGAACGCGGACGATGCGGCCGCAGTGGTGGCGGGAGCGCTGCACGCCGCCGAGCTGCTGTTCATTTCCGACGTCCCGGGAGTGCACGTGGACGGTGTCGTCCAGCCGTCGCTCGATGCGGGAGACATCGAGCCCCTCATCGAGCTGGGCGCGGCGACCGACGGCATGGCGGTGAAGCTCCGGGCTGCTGTCGCGGCGCTCCGCGCCGGCGCGCGCAGCGTGCGAATCGGCGACCTGCACTTGCTCGGGAATCCGTCAGCCGGCACCCGCATCCTTTCCACCGCCGTCCAGCCGGCGTGATGACCGCCCCTGCCGCCACCCCCACGGCGGCCGATGCCGCCACGCACGCGCTGCTCGCCGTGTATGCGCGCGTGGGCCCCCGGTTCGTCCGCGGAGAGGGCGCCGAGCTGATCGCCGAGGACGGCGCGCGCTACCTCGACTTCGTGGCCGGGATCGGCGTGAACGCGCTGGGCTACAATCACCCCGTCATTCGCGACGCGGTCGAGCAGGCCCTCGGGACCGGCCTCGTGCACGTTTCGAATCTGTACCGCACCGAGCCCGGCGAGCGGCTTGCCCAGGAGCTGGTGGCGCGCTCGTTCGCGGACCGCGCGTTCTTCTGCAACTCGGGCGCCGAGGCGAACGAGGCGGCGTTCAAGTTCGCGCGCAAGTGGTCCGGCAAGACCGAGATCGTGGCGTTCACCGGCTCCTTCCACGGGCGGCTGTTCGCGTCGCTCGCCGCCACCGACCGGCCGGACTACCGCAAGCCGTTCGAGCCGCTTGTGCCCGGCGTCCGGATCGTACCGCGCGAAGATTGGGCCGCAGTGGATCACGCGGTGTCGGCCTCGCGAACCGCCGCCCTGATCATCGAGCCGGTGCAAGGCGAGGGGGGAGTGCGGCCCGTCGATCCGGAATGGCTGGCGTTCCTACGAGAGCTCTGCGCGGGCCGGGGCGTGGCCCTGATCTTCGACGAGGTGCAGTGCGGGCTGGGGCGCACGGGGACCTTGTTCGCGTACGAGCAGCTGGACGTCGTTCCCGACATGATCACCCTCGCGAAGCCGCTCGCCGGCGGGCTGCCCATGGGCGCGGTGCTTGTGACCGACGCGATCGCGGCGGCGCTGAAGCCAGGCGATCACGCGACCACCTTCGGCGGCGGCCCGCTCGTCGCGAGCGTGGCGCTCGCCGTCGTGCGCGCCGTCGCCGACCCCGAGTTTCTGGCCGACGTGCGGCGCAAGGGCGCGTGGCTGGAGGAGCGGCTGGCTCGGCTCGCGGCGCGGGGGGCGCGGGGGGCGGGGGGGACGGGGGGGACGCGGGTGCGCGAGGTACGCGGGCGCGGACTCATGTGGGGCATCGAGCTCGGCGAAGCCGCGGCGCCGTTCGTGAGCGCCGCCCGGGAGCGCGGTCTGCTCGTCGTCACGGCCGGGCCCAACGTGCTGCGTCTCGTGCCCCCACTCGTTATCACGCGCGACGAGCTCGAGCGCGGCATCACGATCCTGGAGGATGTGTTGACGTGAGCGCGTTGCCGCTCTCCCTCGTGCGGCCCACGCCGGTGCCGGCGTTCGTCGTGCGCCCCGCCGCCCTCGTGGACGTCCCGGCGCTCGAGGCGCTGATGGCTCCGTATGTCGCGACCGGCGACTTGTTACCTCGCGGCAACTACGACCTGTGCCGCCACATCAAGGAGTACGTCGTGGCGGTGGCGCCGCACCCCAGCTCGGACGGCGGGGTCGTGGGGTGCGGGTCGCTCAAGGTCTACTTGCGGGCGCTGGGGGAGGTCGCGGCGCTCGCCGTCCGTCCCGATTATCAGGGGACGGGGGTCGGCCGCGCCCTGACGCAGGCGCTCGTCGCGGAGGCGCGGGCGCACGGGCTCGCGGAGGTCCTCGCCCTCACCCGTAAGCCGGCGTTCTTCCAGAAGCTCGGTTTCACGGTCGCCGAGCGGGAGCACTTCCCGCTCAAAGTGTGGGCGGATTGCGCGAGATGCCCGCGGCAGAACTGTTGTGACGAAATTGCGGTGGTGTTGAGGTTGTAGACGTCAGGCAGACGGCTAGACGCCTAGACGCCCGGCGGCGGTGAGGCGGGAGGGCGCAGTTAGGCCTACCTGATGGCTGACCGCTAGAACCCGCTGGGCGTCTGGGCGTCTAGGCGTCTAGGCCTCTAGCCTGTTGACACCCTCCTCACTTCCCCGAGAGATTCCCCCACGCTGGCATCTTGCAAGGACAGTCTATGGCCCGCGTCATTTTCTGGGACGTCGATACTCAATACGACTTCATGACGGCCGACGGCAAGCTGTACGTGCCGGAGGCCGAGCAGATTCTCGGCAATCTGAAACGCCTGACCGGCTACGCGCACGGCCACGCCATCCGGATCGTGGCCAGCGCCGACGACCACGGCGCCGCGGACCCGGAGATCTCCGAGCGCCCCGACTGGAAGACCACGTTTCCGCCCCACTGCATGCGGGGCACGCCGGGGCAGAAGAAGGTTCCCGAGACCGCGCTCAAGGATCCGCTGGTGATCGAGCCCGACAAGGCCGACCGGGCGGCGCTCGCCGCCAGGGTGCGCGCGCACCGGGGGGACATCCTCTTCCACAAGCATCGGTTCGACGTGTTCTCCAACGAAAACGTCATGACGGTCCTCGGGCTGCTCGCCCCCGACGACATCGTCCTCTACGGGGTGGCGACGGACGTGTGCGACAAGGCGGCCGTGGAGGGACTGCTCGAGCGGCTCCCGCACACGCGGCTGTTCGTGGTGACGGACGCGGTGAAGGGCATCGACAAGGACGCCTCGGAGCAGCTCTTGAAGGAATGGGGCGACGAGGGCGTCCGCCTGATCAAGACGAAAGAGGTCGTGGAGGAGGGACTGGTCGAGGATCTCGCCCGCGCCCCCGCATGACCGCGTCTGCCCCCGCCGCGCCGCCCGTCTTTGGGCGGTTTTTTCTGCCCGGTCCAACGGACGTTCACCCCGAGGTGTTGGCCGCGATGCAGCGACCGATGATCGGGCATCGCTCGAGCGCCATGGAGCGCCTGCTCGCCGGCGTCGAGCAGCCGCTGGCCCGCCTGTTCCGAACCGCCCGCACGGTCCTCGTCGGGACCACGTCCGCGACCGGCTTCATGGAGATGGCGGTGCGCAACGGCGTCCGCCGGCGCGCGCTCTCCTTGGTGAACGGCTCGTTCAGCGAGCGCTTTGCCCACCTGGTGTCGGCGTGCGGCAGGGAATGCGTCCGGCTGGACGTGCCGCTGGGCTGCGCGGTGGAGCCCGACATGCTGCGCGACGCGCTGCGCCGCACGCCGGTGGACGCCGTCACGCTGGTCCACTCCGAGACCTCGACGGGCGTCCTGCAGGACCTGGAAGCCCTGGCGACGGTGGTGCGCGAGTTCGACGACGTGCTGTTCCTCGTCGACGCGGTGACGTCCCTCGCGGGGTCGCCGGTGGAGACCGACCGCTGGGGGCTCGACTTCGTCCTCACCGGCTCACAGAAGGCGCTCGCGCTGCCGCCCGGGCTCGCCTTCGCCGCCGCGTCCGAGCGTATGCTCGAGCGGGCGAAGACGCTGCCGGCCCGCGGACTGTACTTCGACCTCGTGAGCTTTACCGCGGCGACGGCCAAGCACCAGCCAACCAACACGCCCGCGATCTCGCTCCTGTTCGCCCTCGAGGCCCAGCTGCGACGGATCGACCGCGAGGGGGGCGTGGAAGCGCGCTGGGGCCGTCACGACGCGATGCGGCGCCGCGTGGAGACGTGGAGTGAGGAGCACGGCATCGCCTATCTACCGCGCGAGGGTCGCCGCAGCTGGACCGTGTCCTGCCTCACGCTGCCGCAAGGCAGGAGCGCGAAGCAGGTCGTGACCGGGCTGAAAGAGGCGGGGTGGACGATCGGCGCTGGGTACGGCTCGCTGAAGGACACGACCATCCGGATCGGCCATATGGGTGACCACACGGTCGGGGCGCTGGAGGAGCTGCTCGCCCTGCTCGGCGGGCTTGTGGCATGACGCACCGCGTCGTGATCGCCGACCGGGTCGCGGAGGCGGGATTGCAGCTGCTCGCGGCCACGCCGGACATCGAGGTCGCGAACTGCGCCGGCAAGCCGCGCGAGGAGCTGGAGCGGGCCCTGAGTGCGGCGCACGCGCTCGTCGTGCGCAGCGAGACGCGGGTGACCGCGGACTTGCTCACCCGCGGGCCGCAGCTGCGTGTGATCGCGCGCGCCGGCACGGGCGTCGACAACATCGACGTGCACGCGGCGACGCGACGGGGCATCGCGGTGATGAACGCGCCGGGCGCCAATACGGTAAGCGCCGCGGAGCACGCCATGGGCCTGCTGCTCGCGCTGGTGCGTCACATCCCGTGGGCGGCGGAGGCGATGCGCCGCGGCGAGTGGGACCGCAAGCGGTTCGAAGGCACGGAGCTGCGCGGCAAGACCATGGGAGTCGTGGGGCTGGGCCGGATCGGGGGGCACGTCGCTCAGCTGGCCCGCGCGTTCGGGATGCAGGTGGTGGGGCACGACCCGTATCTGTCCCCGGAGCGTGCGGCGGAGCTCCAGGTGCGACTGCTGCCCCTCGAGCAGCTGCTGCGCCAGGCCGACGTCGTGACGCTGCACGTGGCCCACACCGAGCAGACGCATCACCTCATCAACGCCGAGCGGCTCAAGCTCATGAAACCGACCGCCGTGCTGGTGAACACGGCGCGCGGGGAGCTGGTGGACGATGCCGCCCTCGCGGATGCGATCCGCGACAAGCGGATTGGCGGCGCGGCGATCGACGTGTTCGCCGTGGAGCCGCTCCCTGCGGACGCGCCGTTGCGCAAGCTGGAGCGCGTGATCCTCACCCCCCACCTGGCCGCTTCGACGGCGGAGGCGCAGGAGCGGGTGAGCGTCGAAATCTGTGGCGCCGTGCGCGACGCACTGCTCGCGGGCGACCTGTCGTTCGCGATCAACGTGCCGGGGATCTCAGGCGACTTGCTGCGCCGGCTCGGGCCGCTCCTGGACCTGTCGCGTCGGCTCGGACGCCTCGCACTGGCGCTGGTCGACGGACCGGTGCTGGCCGTGGAGGTCGATTATGGCGGCAAGGACGAGACGGCTCCCCGTCCGGTGTTGATGGCGGCCGTGGAGGGATTGCTTGCCGCGATGAACGTCGAGCCGGTGAGCCTCGTGAACGCGTTGCTCATCGCGGAAGAGCGCGGCATCCGCCACGCGCGCAAGACCGGCGCCCCGGAGCCCGGGTTCGAAACCACGGTGGGTGTGTCGCTCGACACGCCGCGCGGCCGCGCCCGCGTGGCGGGCGCGCTGGTGGGCAACAGCCATGGGCGCGTGATCCGCATCGACGACTATCACGTCGACGTGGCGCCCGAGGGGTGGATGCTCGTGATCCGGAACCGCGACGTGCCGGGCGTCATCGGGCGGGTGGGCACGCTGCTCGGCGGGGCGGGCATCAACATCGGGGCCTACCATCAGGCGCGGCTCGACCTGGCGGGGCACGACGCCCTCGCCGCGATCACCGTCGATCAGCCGCTGATGAACGGCGTGCTGGACCAGCTGGCGCGGGTGCCCGAGATCCAGCAGGTGCGGCTGGCGTACTTCGGAGACTAGCTAGTCCGCCGCCTCCCGCTGGACGGGCGGCTCCTCGTCGGCGAGCAGGCGGAAGGACTTCACGGCCCCCGTCAGCCGGTCGGACGCCTCGGCCAGCTGATTCGCCGAGCTTGCGATTTCCTCGGTCGACGCGCTCTGCTCCTCGCTCGACGCCGCGATCTGTTCCGCTGAGGCGAGCAGGCTCTCCGTGCCCTGGGCGACGGCGGTGAGGCGGCCGTTGATCTCTTCCACCAGGGTGCGCATTTCCCCGGCCATCTTCGCGATCTCCCGGCTCCACACGTCGCTGGCCTGTGCTTCCGCGGCGACGGTGGACAGTCCTTGCGCTGCCTGCTGCGCGGCGGCGCGCGCGGCGGCCGCGCCTTCGGCGAGCTGCGCCAGCCGGTCGCGCGTCGCCTGCACCCGCGCCAGCACGCCCCGCACGGTGTCCGCGGTGTCCCCCGCGGCCGCGGCCGCCACCGATGCGAGCTTCCGGACTTCGTCGGCGACGACGGCGAACCCGCGCCCCTGCGGCCCGGCCCGGGCGGCCTCGATCGCGGCGTTCAGCGCCAGCATGTTCGTCTGCGTGGCCACCGCCTTCGCCTGCGTGACGAACTTCTGGATATCGGTCGAGGCGCGGGCCAGGGCGTCCGCCTCTTCGGCGCCGCGGCGCACCTCCTCCGCCAGCTTCGCGAGCTGCGCCGTGCTCTGATCGAGCACCTCCTTGTTCTGGCGCGCGACGTCTGCCACGGCGGCGTTGCGCCGCACGGAGTCATCGGCGCCCGAGGCCAGCACCGTGGCGATCTGCAGGATCTTGGCCGCGTCGTCCGCCGCTCCGCGCACCAGCTGCGCCTGCTCCGCCGCGCGCTTGGTGAGGTCCTGGCATGTGGCCGACATCTCCTCGGTCGACGCGCTCATCTGCTCGGTTGACGCCGAGATCTCCGTCGCCATCGCCGCCGCCTCGTCGGCCGCCGAGCGGATGGCGCCCACGAGGCGGCGCAGCGCCACGACCATCGTCTGCACGGACGACAACAGCTCGCCGAGCTCCTGGGCGACGGTCTCGACCCCGGCGCCCGCGACGGTCAGGTCCCCGCTCGCGACGCGGGCGGCGACGTCGCCCGCGCTGCGCACCGGCCCCGCGACGCGTGCGTTGAGCCAACGCCCCAGCCACAGCATCATCAGCAGGGCGAACGTGAACAAGGCGACGGCCCCGAGCCACACGTATCGCTGCACGGTCTGGGCAGTGGCGTACGCGACGGCGCTGGGCTCGCGAAACAGCACCCAGTAGTACGCCTCGTTTGCCGGGAAGCGCCCCCGCGCCGCCGGCACGGACACGATGAGCTCCGGGCCGCGGGCCGTCTGGAGGATGGCTCGCTCGGGCCGATCCGGATTGTAGAGCGCCCTGTCCTGCGGGACTTCGCGCAGCTCGGTCTGCGGCGGGCCGTAGAGCAGGTTCCCGCGCTTGTCCGCGAGCTGGAGGTAGGCGCTGTCGCCGAGCGCGGTCCCCCCGAGCAGCCACCCGACGCGGTCCAGTGGGTAGACGCCCTCGAGCACGCCGACCGGGCGGGCGCCCTCCGCCGGGCGGAGGGCCGCGGCGTACCGCACCGTGACCGATCGGGTCGCGGAGTCGATCGCGGGCTCGCTCTCCGCGGCGCCGTCCCGCATCGCCTGCCGCCACAGCGGGTCGTCCCGCTGCTGGACCCGGGCGGGCACGCCGGAGGCGAGCACGACGAGCCCATGGCTCTCGGTGACGGTGAGGTCGGTGAACTCCGATCGCTCGGGGTAGCTCCGGACGTATCGGGCGAGGTCGGGGTCGGCGCCGAGTTGGCGCCGGGCCGCGAACATGCGTTCGAGCTCCGGGGGTGCCACCTTGTCGAGCTGGCGGGCGGTGACCGAGCGCGCGGCCTCGATCGCCGCGCGGATCACGGACGGGTTGGCGGCGAGCTGGTCGGCTTCGCCGTGTCGCTCGCGGACATAGTTCGCGACCTGCGCCGCGGCTCGGGCCGCCACCTCGGCCCCGCGCTCATCGGCGAGCCGCTCGAGCGTCCGCGTGGCCGCTTGACCGGCGAGCGACGCCAGCACGAGCACGGCAACGAGCGCGCCCCCGGCGGCCCAGAACGTGAAGCGCTGCAGCAGGTCTTTGAGGGTCGAGGCCATGGAATCGTGGCGCAAGGTACGCCGGGTTTCTTGGCGGAGCAAGTCGGTGTAATTTCAGTGACTTATGTCGCGCGCCTCCGCCTCCCGCTCTCCCGGCCCCTACGACCCGCAGGTCCTCGAGGCCACGTGGCAGGCGCGCTGGGCCGAGCAGCGCACCAACGAGCCCGACCTCGACCACCCGCATCGACCGTTCTACAACCTCATGATGTTCCCGTATCCCTCGGCCGAGGGCCTGCACGTGGGGAACATGTTCGCGTTCACGGGCGCGGACATCTACGGGCGCTTCAAGCGTCTCCAGGGCCACGACGTCTTCGAGCCGATCGGGTTCGACGCGTTCGGCATTCACTCCGAGAACTACGCGCTCGCCGTGGGCACGCATCCAGCGAAGCTGATTCCCCAGAACATCGAGACGTTCCGGCGGCAGCTCAAGCGGTTCGGGGGAATGTTCGACTGGCGCCACGAGCTCTCCACGACCGATCCCCGCTACTACAAGTGGACCCAATGGATCTTCCTCCAGCTCTTCAAGGCGGGGCTCGCCTTCCGGCAGAAGGCGGCGGTCAACTGGTGCCCGAAGGACATGAGCGTCGTCGCGAACGAGCAGGTGATCAACGGTTACTGTGAGCGCCATCCCGACACGAAGGTGGAGCAGCGCTACCTCGAGCAGTGGTTCTTCGCGATCACGCGCTACGCCGAGCGGCTCCTCAAGAACCTCGAGCGGCTCGACTGGTCCGACTCGACCCGTACGCTCCAGCGCAACTGGATCGGCAAGAGCGACGGCGCGGAGCTCGTGTTCGAGACCCCTGCGGGGGCGAAGCTCACCGTGTTCACGACCCGTCCGGACACCGTCTTCGGAGCGACCTATCTCGTGCTCGCGCCCGAGCACCCGCTCGTGGACACGCTCACCGCCGACGAGCAGCGGCGCTCCGTGAACGCCTATCGGCGCGAGGTGCAGGCGAGGGACATCGTCTCGCGCAAGGTGGGCGACAAGACCAAGACCGGGGTGTTTCTCGGCTCGTATGCCCGCAACCCGGCGACCGGGGAGGCGATCCCGATCTGGATCGCGGACTACGTGCTCATGGAGTACGGCACCGGCGCCATCATGGCCGTCCCCGCGCACGACAAGCGGGACTACGAATTCGCGACTGCCTTCAAGCTCCTGATCCGCCGGGTGGTGCGGAGCGACGAGCCGCTCCCGAGCGTGACGGAGGCCGGCGTCTTGATGAACTCTGGCGAGTTCGACGGGCTCTCGTGCCGCGACGCGCAGCGGCGGATCGTCGAGTGGCTCAAGACGAAGCGGCTTGGCGCCCCGCAAGTCCAGTACCGGTTGCACGACTGGTGTATCTCGCGCCAGCGGTTCTGGGGTCCGCCGATCCCGATCATCCACTGCGATCACTGCGGGCCGGTCGCGGTGCCCGAGCGGGACCTCCCCGTGCTCCTGCCCTTGATCGAGGACTTCCGGCCCGACGCGACCGGCGTCAGCCCGCTCGCGCGCCACAAGGAGTGGTATTACGTCAAATGCCCCGAGTGCGGCGGCCCGGGACGGCGCGAGACCGACGTCTCGGACACGTTCCTCGACTCGGCATGGTACTACCTCCGCTATCCGTCCACCGAGTTCGACGACCGGCCGTGGGAGGCCGAGCGCACGAAGACGTGGTTGCCGGTGACGACGTACATCGGGGGGAACGAGCACGCCGTGCTCCATCTCCTCTACTCGCGCTTCGTCACGATGGCGCTTCAGGAGCTCGGCCACGTGCACTTCGAGGAGCCGTTCCCCAAGTTCCGGGCGCACGGGCTGATCATCAAAGACGGCGCGAAGATGTCTAAGTCGCGCGGCAACGTCGTGATCCCGGACGCCTACATCCGGAAGTGGGGCGCGGACACGTTCCGGATGTACCTCATGTTCCTCGGACCCTTCCAGGAGGGCGGGGATTTCCGTGAGACCGGCATCGTCGGCATCCGCCGCTTCCTCGACAAGGTATGGCAGCTCGCACACGAGGCAGCACCGACGCCGGGCGCGAGCCCGGAGTCCCCCGGCTCAGGCTTGCCGGCGGAGGTCGAGCGCAAGCTGCACCAGACGATCCTGAAGGTGACCGCCGACACGGAGCGGCTCGATTACAACACCGCCATCTCCGCGATGATGGAGTACCTCAATCTGGTTCGGGACGTAGGGGCGGTGACGCGGGGGGCGGTCGAGCCGCTCCTCATCATGCTCGCGCCGTACGCGCCGCACCTCGCCGAGGAGCTGTGGTCGCTCTTCGGCCACGAGCGCTCGGTGTTCACGGCGAGCTGGCCCAGCCCCGACGAGCGGCTGGCCGCCGGGGGAAGAGACGTCGAGGTCGTCGTGCAGGTGAACGGCAAAGTGCGGAGCCGGCTGACCATGTCCCGCGGCGCAACCGAGGCGCAGGTCGTCGCGCGGGCGCTCGAGGACGAAGCGGTCCGCAAGTTCGTGGACGGCAAGCCGGTCCGGAAGACGATCTACGTGCAGGACCGGCTCCTGAACCTGGTCGTCTAGGGAATCTTCCCGATCAGGTCGCCTACGACGTAGCCGACCGCCGCGACCCCCAGCCCCACCACGAACATGTCGATCCCGCTGCGGAGGACGCCGCGGCCGGTGAAGAAGCTGCGCGCGGCGCCGACGCCGAAGTGGCAGAGCATCGCAATCGTGAACGCCGTCCAGACGGCCGCGCGGCCGGACAGCGCCAGGAACGGTGCGACGGGAATGAACGCACCGACGGCGGTCGCGACCCCGGTGACCCACCCTTCCTTGAGCGGCGTGGCGTGCGCCTCGCCGATCTTCAGCTCCTCGCGCACCTGCTCTCCCAGCGCCCGCTCCGGGTCGCGCATCACCTCCGCCGCCAGCTTGCGGGCGATCCCGCCGTCGATGCCCTTGGTCTGATACACGAGCGCGAGCTCTTCCTCTTCGACGTCCGGCATGATCCGGATCTCCTCCTTCTCCATCGCGATCTCGTGCGCGTAGACCTCCTGCTCGCTCTGCGCGGCGAGGTAACCCGACGCGCCCATCGAGAGGGCATCGGCGATCGTTCCGGCGAGCCCCGACAGCAGCACAAAATGCGGCGCGACGTTCGCGCCGATCACGCCGGCGACCAGCCCGAAGTTCGCCGTCAGCCCGTCGTTGAACCCGTAGACGACGTTCCGCAGGAAGCCCCCCGACCCCGTGCGGTGCCACGGCTCAGTCGCCTGCCCCGCGAGCTCGGCGAGCGTCTCGGCATGCGCGGCTGATTCTTTGGCGAGCTTGAGCGAGACCTCCCGGGCGTCGTCGAGGCGCGACTCCTTGTGGAGGTCCATGTAGCCCTTGACTTCATGTCCCTCTTCCCGCAGCAGCAGCGGCAGCAGGTAGCCGGGCCCAAAGCGGCGTCCGAACCACGCCCGCAGCCGGGCGCTGAGGGAGGGGCGCGGCTGTGCCGCGACGGGATGGCCGTGCTCGGCGAGCAGCTTCTCCCACATCTGCGTGTGGCGCTCTTCGACGCCGGCGAGCTTGATGTAGACGTCCTTGCGGTGCGGGTCGGCCTCCTGGCCCGCCAGCACCAGGTACAGGTAGGCGGCGTCGAATTCGTCCTGCCAGTGGTGGAGCCAGGTGTGCAGCGTGGTGTTGTCGACGGAAGGCATGGCTGGAAGATAGCCGCAACTTACAAAATGGCAATCGGTTAGACAGCGTTTCACCAACGGCGTCTCGCTCCCGTCGTCACCCCGACGCCGTTCGCGTGACGTCGCTGGCGCGACGCCGGTTCAGGGCTACGCATCTTAGCTTTTCAAGAGATGGCCATCTCCCTCACCGTGCCGGACATACTCGTCGCCCGGGCCAAGTCCGGCGATCTGGACGCGCTGGAGGCGCTGTACCGGGCGTTCGAGACGCCGGTGTACAACCTCGCCCTTCGGATTCTGCGGAGCCCCGAGGACGCCGAGGACGTGCTGCAGGAGACGTTCCTCGAGGTCGTGCGGAGTATCCGGCGATACCGGGGCGAGGGACACCTGTGGGGCTGGATCCGACAGATCGCCGGGTCCAAGGCGCTGATGCGGATCCGCCGCAACCAGGTGCGCGAGACCGAGGAGCTGCACGAAGACTCGGCGGCGGGCGGGCACGCAGGGCTGGGCTTGGCAGGGGGGGGAGTCGGCGCGGTGCCGGCGCGGATCGATCTGGAGCGCGCGTTCGAGCAGTTGAGCGAGATGTCGCGCGCCGTCGTGTGGTTGCACGACGTCGAGGGCTACACGCACGAGGAGATCGCGGAGTCGATGGGGAAGACGGTGAGTTTTTCGAAGTCGCAGCTGGCGCGCGCGCACGCGCGCCTGCGGCTGATGCTGGACCGGGAAGGAGCCGGCCGATGATGCATTGCACGATGGACGATCTGCTCGCCCTCCGGGCGGGGGAAGCGTCGCGGTGGGCGCGGCAGCACGTCGCCGCGTGCGCGGCGTGCGGGGCCGAGCTCGAGGCGCTGTATCAGCGCGTTGCGCAACTGAAGGCGATGCCGGCGCGCCACCCCGCCCGGGACCGCTGGCCCGCCGTCCGCGAGGCAGTGCTCGTCGAGCGGCGCCGGCGGCGGTGGGGCGTGTGGAGTGTCGCCGCGGCCGCGCTGGTCGCCGGGTTGCTGGTGTTCCGGCCGTTCGCGGCGCACCAGCTCGACGCCGCGGAGCTCGCCCGGGTGAAGCAGCAGTCGGCGACGCTGGAGCGGGCGCTTGGCCGCTACGACCCCGATGCTCGCGTCACCAACGGCCGCTCGGCCGCGCTCGCGGCCCTCCTGGAGGATCGCATTGCCGTCATCGACGGCGAGCTGGCACGGCTGGGCCCCCCTGACACCCAGGCCCGTCCCGCCGAGCTCGTCAACCTGTGGCGGCAGCGGGTGGACCTCATGCAGCAGCTCATGACCGTCCGCGTGACCCGCGCCGCGTACGTGGGGCTCTAGAGCCCCGGAGGGACATCGCACATGCAGCGCACCTGGATCGTCATCGCCGCGGCCGCGCTCGGCGTCTGGCCGGTCGGACTCCCGGGACAGCGGACGCCGCCGCCGGGCACCCCCCCCCCCGCCCCCCCCGCCCCGACCGCGCGCGCGCCGCGCGTCTGGACCTACTCCACCACTGAACACCGCGCCCGCCTCGGCGTCGTGGTCCGCACCGACGCGAGCCCGGAGACCGACAAGATCGGCGCCAAGATCGAGGGCGTGACGCCCGGCGGGCCGGCCGACAAAGCGGGCCTCAAGGTCGGCGACATCATCACCAGCTTCAACGGGACGTCGCTGGCCGGCGTGCGCTCGGAGGACGAGGACGAGTCCGGACCGGGGATGAGGCTCGTCGAACTCGCCCACAAGCTCGAGGTCGGCGACACCGTCAAGATCGAATACCGCCGCGGCGACGACACCAAGAAGGTGAGTGTCGTGGCGGAGAATGTCGGGGGGTTCACGTTCGGCTTCCGGCAGCCCCTCGTCCCCGAGATGCGGATGCCCATGATGCCCAAGGTCGACGGCATGTCGTTCTGTTTCGGGGACAGCTGGTGCGACCTGGACTTCGTCACGTTGAATCCCGACCTGGGCGAGTACTTCGGAGCGAAGGAGGGGGTCCTGGTGGTCAAGACGCCGGGCGATTCGACGTTGCCGCTCAAGGGGGGGGACGTGATCCTCGCGATCGGCGGGCGGAAGCCGACGTCGCCCTCGCATGCGATGCGGATCCTGCGCTCGTACGACGCGGGAGAGACCGTTTCGATCGACATCTTGCGCAAGCAAAAGCGGATGACGGTCACGTGGAAGGTGCCGTCCAGCGACGACCGCACGATCCATCACCGGAGCGAGCGCGATGAGCAGAGCGGGCTCCACCGGGTCCGCGTGCGGCAACGGGTGCGCCTCGAGCGGGTTTGATCGCGCCGGGAGGGGGGGCGCGAACGAACCCGGGGGCCGCGACACCGCGGCCCCCGTCGTGTTTGGCGCTACCGGCCGGCGACCCGGATCAGGACGCGCGGCGCGCCGGCAACACCTGATCGAAGGAGGTGAATTCGAACGGCTTCGGCACGCAGGGACGGCCGGTGGACGCGAGAAAGGTGCGTACGCTGTCGTCCACCAGCTGGCCCGTGGTGAAGATGACCCGCTCGGCGTAGGACGGGTCGCGGGCCTTGAGCTCCTGGAACAGCTGCTCGCCGGAGAGGTCGGGCATCCGCATGTCGACGATCACCGCGTCGAAGGCGTCCTCGCGCATCCGGGCGAGGGCTTCCTTGCCGCTCGCGGTCGTTTCCACCTCGTGGCCACGGCTCGCGAGGTAGCGTTGCAGGGCCACGCGCACCGACGCCTCGTCGTCTACGACCAGGATGTGCAGCCGGTCGGTGACCGGCGCGGCGGCCGGCGTGGTCTGGAACTCATCGGTCGCGTGCGGGCTCACGAGCGGCAGCTCGATGACGAAGCGCGCGCCGCCCTGCGGCGCGTTCTCCGCCCAGATGCGTCCCCCGTGCTCGCGCACGATGCCGAGCGAGATGGAGAGGCCGAGCCCCGTCCCCGAGCCGGTGGGCTTGGTGGTGAAGAAGGGGTTGAAGATCCGCTCAAGCAGGTTGGGCGGGATGCCGGGGCCCGTGTCCTCGACCTCGATGCGGATCACCTCGCCGGCGACGCGCGTGCGCACGATGAGGTGCTGCTTGTCGCGCTCGGCGCGCTCCATCGCCTGCTCAGCGTTCGTGATCAGGTTCAGGAACACCTGCTGCAACTGGTGCGCGTCCGCCATCGTCTCGGGGATCTGATCCTTGTAATCACGCTCCACGTCGATGCCGCGTACCCGCAGCTCGTACCCCCGCAGCTCGAGCGTGTCGTCGAGGACCTGATTCACCGAGGTCGGCGACCGCTCCGGCTTGTGCTGGCGGGCGAAGGTCAGGAGGTTCTGCACGATGCGCGAGGCGCGCCGCGCCTCGGCGTAGATCATCTCCGCCGCCGTCCGCTGGTCCGGCGGGAACCGCTTCTCCGACAGCAGCAGCTGCGCGAACGCCGAGATGCCGGCCAAGGGGTTGTTCAGCTCGTGCGCGACGCCCGAGACTAGCTGCCCAATGGCCGACATCTTCTCCGACTGGATCAGCTGCTCCTGGAGCATCTTCTGGTCGGTGACGTCGCGGATCACGCACAGCACTTCCTCGTCGACCTGCGGTGTTGAGTAGGTGACCTGAATCGTCCGGACTTCCCCGTCCTTGCGGTAGAAGTTCGTCTCGAACAGACCCGTCTCGCCGGTGAGCGCCTTCTGAAAGTGCGCCAGGCCCTTCGGGAGCTCATCGTCGGGGATCATCGGGGCGAACCATTGACCCACCAGCTCTTCGCGCCGGTAGCCGGAGATGATCTCGGCGGCGTGGTTGAACGTGGTGAAGCGGCCGTTCGCGTCGAACGTCGCGATCGCGTCGGATGCCGACTCGAACAGGTTGCGGTAGCGCGCCTCGGACCGGGCCAGGGTTTCCTGCGCTCGCTTCTGCTCGGTGATGTCGCGCAGCGTCGCCACCGTACCGAGCAGCTCGCCCTCGACGACGAGCGGCGTGGTCGAGACCGCCACCACCCGCTCCTCGCCGTTCGCGCTCACGATCTTCGTCTCGTAGTGCTGTTCCTGCCCCTCGAACGCGCGCAGCTCGCGCTCGGCTACGTGCTCGCGCTCGGTCGTGACGACGAGGTCGTCGATGGCCGTTCCCGGAAGGTCGTCGAGCGGCCGACCGAACAGCTCGGCCGCCGCGCGGTTGGCCGACAGCACCCGCCGGTCGGCGGCGGTCACCACCACCGCGTCCGCGAGGGCGGCCACGATCTCGGCCGCCACCCGCAGGGGATCGAGCGCGCGCTTGGGCGCCGTTTTGGTGGACGTGGGGGGGGGCCGCAGGCCCCGCGACGGCGCAGCGGCGCGGCTCTTACTCATGCTTCGTAGCAGGCCACCATGGCATCCTTCATGAGCGCCAAGCTCTTCGCCGCCGACTCGGTGACCGCGGGCGGCGCCTCCCCGCGCTTGACGCAGTTCTTGATGATCTCGAGCGCGTGAATCGGATGCTCATCGTCGTATTTGGCGTGCTCCTCGAGCCACCAGCGCCCGCGCGGCCCGATCTTGTCGTTCTTGGCGAGCCCGCGCAGCGCCTTCTCCGAAATCTTCTGCGCCACACCCTCCACCGCGTAGTTCGTCGCCGACACCGCCGCCCCGAACGCCGCGCTGCGGCACATCTCCGTCAGGTAGCCGTGGAACTCCTGCACCTCGGACAGCATCGGTTCGGGGACCTGGAAGCGCTCCTTGGGGACGTTAAACCCGTCGCCCATCGCCCGCCACATCGCGTCGTGCCGCTTCTCCACCCGAATGTTGTCCCGGAAAAACACCTTGCCGTCCTCCGGCGAACGGTCCAGCAACAGCTGCAGCCACTGCGGGAAGTCCCGGATGATGGGATAAAAGGCCACCAGGAAGTTCTGGATCTTGCCGTCCACCAATTGGTTCTCCGACGCGTGGACGATCACCTTGGTGTTGAGGATCGCCTCGCGGCTGGGGTCCAACGTGGCATCGAGATCGGCCACCCAAGCGGGGTGGGGGGTTACCTGCACAGACATCGAGTCTCCTTCCAGGGCACTGAAAAAAGCATTGGCGAATGGGAGGTGGACGCGGGGCTCAAATCTACCACTGCGACCCCGGCACACAAGTTTATGTGACCCGATAAGTTGTGGCCTCCCTCCCCCGGCGCGCTGTGAGGTCAATTACCGGCCCCCCACGACGTACATTACCCTCCGTTGACAAGATATATCGTCCCATAATATCTTGACGTAACAACGTATGATTGACAATACACGGGGGGACTGGCCATGAGTCGACAATTCGGGTGGGACGGGTTCGCCTTCGGCTTCGGTCCGCGCGGCGTGTTCTGGCGGGGCCCCCGCCGCCGCCGTCGGCAGTGGTTCGAGGCGGGCGACATGAAGTACGTCATTCTCAAGCTGCTCAAGGACAAGCCGCGTCACGGCTATGAGGTCATGAAGGAGCTCGAGGAGCAGCTCCGCGGCTGCTACTCACCGTCGCCGGGCACGGTGTATCCGACGCTGCAGCTGCTCGAAGACGAGGGGCTCGTGGTTGCCAAGGACGCGACGGGCAAGAAGGTGTACGAGGTCACGGACGCGGGCCGGGCGTTTCTCGAGGAGCATCGGGACGTGGTCGACGACATCTTCGAGCGCGTGCGCGACACGGTGGACCGGGCCCTCGGGGGCGCGATGGCGGACGTCAACCGCGCCGTCGGGCGACTCATGAAAGCGGTGTACCGCGCCGGATGGAAGGCGCGTGACGACGCCACGCGTCAACGCCTGGTGGAGATCCTGACCCGAGCCGTGGGCGAAGTGGAGGGGCTCGCGAGCTGACGCTCAACCGTGCCGGCCGCGCAGCTCCTCGAGCGCGGCCTTTACGTACACGCGCGTCATTTGCTTGCGCCACGAGAGGTCGAAGTCGGTGTTGTCCATCGGCTTGGCAGGTCGGTAGGCGGCGTCCGCCGCCGCGGCGATCGCGCTATCTTCGAGCGCCGTTCCCTTGAGCGCCGCGGCGGCCTCGGGGACCTCCTGGGGCCAGCTCGCCACGCCACCCAGCACGATTCTCGCCTCCACCGCTGTTCCGCGTTCCCACCGTAGCCACGTGGCCACCCCCAGCACCGGAAAGTCGAACGAGCCCCGGCGGCGCAGCTTGTGATAGACGGCGTCCCAGCCGTCAGGAGCGGGGAGCCGCACCTCCGCGAGGATCTCGTCGGGCTGCTTCGTGAGGTAGTTGATCCCGTCGTTGTGGTAGAACCGGTCCGCCGGCACCACGCGCTCGCCGGCGGGGCCGACCAGCACATACCCGGCGCCGAGCGCCACCATCACTGGCGCCAGGTCGGACGAGGTGACGGCCCAACAGCGTGGGGACGACGGCGCCACCCAGCAGATGTGGCCGTCCTTCTTCATGCAGAAGTCGATCGCCTTCCGCCACTCGTACGTCTGGTCGTAATAGTTGCAGCGGGTGTCAAGGCAGAGGTTGCCGCCGAGGGTGCCCATGTTGCGGAGCAGCGGGGTGGAGACGAGCTCGGCGGCGCGAGCAACGACAGGGTAGGACCGTCGGACGGTCGGACGGTCGGACAGTTCGGTCAACGTCAGGCAGGCACCCAACACGGTGCCACCGTCCGACCGTCCGACCGTCCGACGGTCCGACGCCCGAAGCTCCGGGATCCCCATTAGCGTGATGACCGTCTTCGGCTCCTGCTGGCGGCGCTTCATGTTCGGATAGAGATCGGTGCCCCCGGCGACATACGTCCCATCAGGTCCCGCGTCGGACTTCATGCGCAGGGCTTCGTCCAGCGTCTTGGGCTCCAGGTAGCGGAACGACGGAAGCCTAAGCATGCTGTCCGACCGTCCGACGGTCCGACTGTCCGACCGCCTTGCCATCTCCTCCTTCCCAGGGCGGCGGCACGCGAATCGGGCCGGGCCATGGGATCTCCGGGAAGGTCTTCGGCCCCACTCTTCCCTCTTCCCCCTTTGCTTTTGCCCGCAGCGCCTTGAAGACCTTCTCCGGCGTGATTGGCACCTCGTCGATGCGCACGCCGACCGCGTCGTACACCGCGTTCGCCACGGCGGGCGGCACCGGCAGCAGCGGACCCTGGCCGCACTCCTTGGCGCCGAACGGGCCGTTCGGGTCGGGGTCCTCGACGAGGTACGTGACCACATCGCACATCTCGAGGGTGGTGGGGCTCTTGTACTCGAGCAGGCTGGGGATCTTGTGGACCACGTTGCGGTTCCCGCGGTAGGCCATCTCCTCCATCAACGCTTCGCCCAGGCCCATGTAGACCGATCCCTCCACCTGGCCTATTACCGTAGCGGCGTTGATCGAGCGGCCCACGTCGTGGGCGATCCAGATCTTCGGGACGCGCACGACTCCCGTGGCGGCATCCACGTCCACTTCGGCGACGCAGGCGCTGTAGGAGTACGCGGGGGAAGGCCCCACGCCCGCGCCGCGGTACTTCCCGGGCGAGGGCGGCGGGGTGTACGACCCCACCGTGCCGACCGTCCCCTCCGCCGCCTCCGCGAGCTGCACCGCCTCGGCGAACGCGAGCCCGCGCATGGGCCGCTCGACGTCGAACACCCGCCGGTCCGCGAACGCGACCCGCTCGAGGGGGATCTCGAGCTTCCGCGCCGCGTGCGCCGCGATGAGGTCCCGGGCGCGCTGCGCCGCCTGGATCGCGGCGTTCCCTGTCATCAGTGTGACGCGGCTCGAGTAGCTCCCGAGGTCGACGGGGGTGAGGTCGGTGTCGCCGGTGACCACGGTGACGTCGAAGGGATCGAGTCCCAGCACTTCCGCGACGAGCACGGCGAGGATCGAATCCGAGCCCTGGCCGATCTCGGTCGATCCGCAGAACACCGTCACGCCGCCGCCGCGGTCGCACTTGAGCTGCACGCCCGAGTGCGGCATCGGGTTCCAGTAGATCGCGAGCCCCGCGCCGGTGATGTACGATGAGCACGCGAGCCCGATCCCCTTGCCGTGGGGGAGCTTGCGGAACTTGTCCTTCCACCCCGATCCTGCCACCACCTTCTCGATGCACGGGCCTAGCCCCATCGTGCCGATCGGCAGCCAGTTTGCAGTCACGGAGTGCGGCGGCACGAGATGCCGAAGCCGCAGCTCCGCAGGGTCCATGCGGAGCTCCTCGGCGATCTTGTCGAGGTGCACCTCGAGCGCGAAGCGCGGCTGCGGCGTCCCGTGTCCCCGTTTTGGCCCGCAGGGAGGCTTGTTGGTAAACGCGCGTGCGCCTTGGAACTTGTAACGTGGAACGTGATAGGTGACCGTCTGGAGCGCGCCGGTGTAGTAGGTGCTCGCGACCCCGTAAGAGCCGTAGCCCCCGCCGTCGAGCAACGACTTGAAGTGCATCCCGGTGATCGCGCCGTCCCGCTTCACGCCGGTCTTCACCCACATCAGCGTCGGATGGCGGCCGCGGTGGCAATAGAACACTTCCTCGCGCGTGAGCGTGATCTTCACCGGCCGCCCCGTGACCATCGCGAGCTTCGCGACGACGATCTCGTGGCTGAAGGGGTCGCTCTTCCCTCCGAACGCCCCGCCGTTGGGCGTCGCGATCACCCGGATCCTCGCGGGCGGCAGCTCGAGCACTTTGGCGAGGGCGCGGTGCACGTAGTGCGGCGTCTGGGTCGAGCTCCAGAGGGTGAGCTTGCCGTCCGCGGACCAGTCCGCGGCCGCCGCGTGCTGCTCCATGGGGAGGTGGGTGTTCCCCTCGAAGAAGAACAGGTCCTCCCGCACGAGGTCGGCCCCCGCGAGTCCGGCGTCGACGTCGCCGAACTCGAGGTCGATGAGCTTGTGGATGTTGCCGCTGTCGGCGTAGTCGTGGATGCGGGGCTCGGGGTGGAGGAGCGCGTCGATCGCGTCCGTGATCGGCCGCAGGGGCTCGTACTCGACCGTGATCAGGTCGAGCGCGGCGGTCGCCGCCTCCTCGCTCGTAGCGGCCACGGCCGCCACGGGATCGCCCACAAAGCGTACCCTGTCGAGCGCCAGCGCGTGCTCGTCCTGGCTCACGGGCAGGATGCCGAAGGGGATCGGGAGATCCCGCCCGGTGAGCACGGCTTTGACGCCGGGCAGGGCTCGCGCCTTTGAGCCGTCGATGCGGAGGATGCGCGCGTGGGGGTGGGGGCTGCGGAGCAGCTTGGCGTACAGCATCCGCGGGAAAAACAGATCGTCGGCGAACTTGGTCGCGCCCGTGACCTTCGCGGTCGCGTCGACTTTGCGGTGCGCCCGCCCCACCACCCTGAGCCCCGCCTTGTCCGACAGTCCGACTGTCCGTCCCTTACCGGATGCCATACAGCGACTCCTCCGGTGGTCGCGCATCCTCACCACGCAGGCGGGCCGCAGCGAGTTCGACCGCCTCGTAGATCTTGATGTAGCCGGTGCAGCGGCACAGGTTGCCCGCGAGCGCCTGCTTGATCTCGTCGCGCGTGGGTCTGGGATTCTCCACGAGCAGCGCGTCGGCGGCGAGCAGGAAGGCCGGCGTGCAGTACCCGCACTGCGCCGCGCCCAGCGCCGCGAAGGCGTCCTGCAGCGGATGCAGCGTCCGGCCTTCGGCCATCCCCTCCACGGTCTTCACCCGGCGCCCCGCGCAGGCGAGGCCGAGCACGAGGCAGGAGAGCACGGGCGTGCCGTCGAGGAGCACGGTGCAGGTGCCGCATTCGCCCAGCTCGCAGCCGTGCTTGGTGCCCGTCAGGCTCAAGTCCTCGCGCAGCACCTCGAGCAGGGTCTTGTGCGGCGCGAACGCGACCTCGACGGGCTCGCCGTTCAGCTCCAGCGCGATCTTCGCCTTGGCGTCGGGCATGCTACCGAAACGTAATCTTGAAACCTTCCTCCGGGGACACCAGCGGCGTCCCAGGGGTGCGCTAGCGTACGCGGCTGGCGTACCACCGGGCGGTGGCGTCCTGGCACCCCGCGCACACGAGGGTGAGAAAGGCTGCGGTCCCGGCCGCGAGGCGAGCTCCGGATCGGGGGATGTCGCGCATGTTCGCTCCCTGTGCGTCGTTGAAACGAACGCTACGCGAGAGGGATCAAGCGGCAGCCAAGCAGAGCGCGCGGCGCTTGATAATGGGGTGGTGGGGCGCCAGGTTTCGGGCCGCGAACCCAACGGGGAGGCGACGCAATGAGAGGCGACGGAAAGAGATGCGACGGATGGCGGGGAGGACCGCAAGGCCGGGAGGCGTGCCGCCGGCTCCTCGTGACCCTCGCCTTTCTGTCCGTCGTCGTATTGTCCGTCGCCGTGTCGGTCCGTCACCTTTCGGCCCAGGACTACCGCGCCCAGGCTCTCCGCATCCTCCAGACGGTCCCCCTCATCGACGGCCACAACGACATCCCCGACGCGATTCGCGCACGCGGCGGGCTCGACTCCGTGGACTTCGCCGTGCTCCAGCCGAAGCTCATGACCGACATTCCAAGGCTGCGCACCGGCCTCGTGGGGGGGCAGTTTTGGGCGGCCTACGTGCCCGTCACCACGATCGATTCCGGGCCGCATCCCGCCGTGTACGCGCTCGAGCAGATCGACCTGATCAAGCGGCTGTGCGCCAAGTCTCCGCGCGACCTCGCGATGGCCTACAGCGCCGCGGACGTCGAGCGCAACTTCAAGGCCGGGAAGGTCTCGTGCCTGATCGGCATCGAGGGTGGGCACGCGATCGAGAACTCCCTCGGCGCGCTCCGGATGTTCGCGGCGCTCGGCGTCCGCTACATCACACTCACGCACTGGCGGAGCCTGTCCTGGGCGACCGCCTCCACGGACACCGCGCGGCGCGGTCTGTCCGGGTTCGGCCGGGACGTGGTGCGCGAAATGAACCGACTCGGCGTGCTCGTCGACCTCTCGCACGTCAACGACGTCACCATGTCGGATGCCCTCCACGCCACCCGGGCGCCCCTCATCTTCTCCCACTCCTCCGCGCGCGCGCTCGCCCACCATTCGCGCGACGTGCCGGACTCGATTCTCAGGCTCGTGCCGGCGAACGGCGGACTCGTCATGGTGAATTTCAACCCCGCCTTCGTCTCGGAGGCGGTGCGGGCCTACGGCGACAGCGTGGATGCCCGCGTCCGCGCCCTGCGCGCCACCGGGGCGGACTCCGCGGCCATGGCGGATTCGGTTCATGCCTGGGGGGCCCGAGGGCCGAAGGCGACGCTGGCGCAGGTGGCGGACCACATCGAGCACATCCGCGACGTGGCGGGCGTGGACCACGTAGGCATCGGCTCCGACTTCGACGGCATCACCGAAGTGCCCGTGGGGCTCGAGGACGTGTCGAGGTTTCCGGATCTGATCGCGGAGCTGCTGCGGCGAGGGTGGAGTGAGCAGGACGTCAGAAAGGTCGCGGGTCTCAACGCGCTGCGGGTGATGAGGGCGGCTGAACGGGTGGCTGCCGAAATGAGGAAAGGCAAAAGCTAGACGCACAGACGCACACAGGTGAAGAGATGAGAGGTTAGAGGACTATCCTACCTACAACCCCCTCCTGTTTACCGGGGCGTGCGGGACCGCCAGCCCGAGCATGTGAGCGAGCTGCGCGACGAACCGGTGAGTGAGCGATCCCCGGTCCACGTCGCGGTCGTCGGCGTGGGCCGCCCAGGCCTTGGCCGTCTCCTCCATGCCGGCGGCGAGGCGCGAGGCGTCCCAGAAGCCGTACGAGCCGGCGGAGCCGTGAATCTTGTGGGTCTCGCGCTGCAGTGCCGTGAGCGCGTCGCGGTCGCCGGCCGCCGTGGCCAGCCGGTCGGCGAGCCCCGCGAGCAGGCCGAGTTGCGCGCGCATGCTGTCGAGGTACTCCGCGAGCAATCCCGGCGGAAGCTCGGAGGGCGGGACCATAGGCTATCAAGATGGGGAACCGCTTGGGGAACGCCATAGCAAGCCGGTCGCCCCAGTTGCACCCGGCGGCGCCGGCGTAATATTGCTAGGAGCCGATAGCCGGAGGGCTGACCAATGAAACGGGTCATCAGCGAGCGCATCGTCAACGGAGTGGTCGCCGGCATGCTCGCCGGGCTGGTCGTCGCCCTGTGGTTCCTGGTCGTCGACGTCGTGGCGGGTCGGCCGTTCCACACGCCCGCGGCGCTCGCGAGCGCGCTGTCCGGCCGGGACGTCACGACGCCGACGTTCCGTCTCGTCGCAGCCTACACGGTCGTGCATTTCGCGGTCTTCGCACTGCTCGGCGTCGCGATGGCCGGGGCGATCGCCGCGCTGCGGGTGTCGCCGCGCCTGCTGCTCGGCGTGCCGTTCGGCATCGTAGCCCAGGAGCTGATCTTCTACGCGGGGCTGCTGCTCAGCGGGACGCCGCGGGTCGCCGTGGTGCCGTGGCCGCACGTGGTGGCCGCCAACGTGCTGTCGGGGTTCGCCCTCATGGCCTACCTGCACCGCGCCGAGCGGGATCCGCACCCGTTCGGGCTCGCTGCGCTCAAAGGGTACCCGCTGCTCGCGCAAGGTCTCGTCACCGGGCTGATCGGCGCTGGGGTCGTGGCGCTGTGGTTCTTCGCGATCGACGTCGCCGCCGGGCAGCCGCTGCGGACGCCGGCGGCGCTCGGGGCCGCGATGCTGTTCGGCGCGTCCAATATCGCCGCGGTCCAGGTGAACCTGAGCCTCGTGGCGGCCTACACCATCGTGCACGTCGTCGCGTTCGTGGTCGCCGGGACGCTGTTCGTCGCCATCGCGGAGCAGATCGAGCGCACTCCCGTGCTGATTTTGCTCGTGGCCATGGCCATGATCGTGCTGGACGCGGTGGTTGTGACGGTGCTCGCGCTCGGCGCGCAGTGGGTGCTCGGCACGCTCGGCGTCTGGTCGCTGCTCGTGGCGAACGTCCTGGCGGTCTGCGCGATGGGCTGGTACGTGTGGGCGACGCATCCGTTGCTGCGGCGGCGGTTGCAGGAGCCGGTGCAAGTGCACGTTTGACGTCATCCGTCATCCGTCATCCGTGATCCAGAGGGAGGGAACGATGACGGATGACGGACGACGCATGACGGATGACGTCGGTCTTTGTTTCACCTGCCGCTGGGTGCATATCGTCACCAACCGGCGCGGCTCGACCTTCTTCCGCTGCGGCCGCGCCGAAACGGACGCGCGGTTCGTGCGATACCCGGTGCTGCCGGTGCTCGAGTGCGAGGGGTTCGAGCCGGAGCGCCGCATGCGGCCGCGGGCCCGCAGGCCGTAACTCCGCGCCGCGTGGTGACCTAGGGCGCGCGCGCCGGGCGCCCCATTGCGCCGGCGCAGTGGTTTTCCCAGTTTGGGTGCCGGTCCCCCCGTCCCCCCGACAACACCGGCACGAGGTCGTTGTGGCTCAGCCACGCCCGTTGGAGCGCGCCAAGCTGTTCTTCTTCCGCCACTTCGAGCGCGCCTTTGTGCTCCTCCTGGTGCTCGCTATGGTCGGGATCCACGGGTTCGTGGAGCAGAAGTTCGCCTTTCTGAGCTTCTACTATCTGCCGATGATGCTCGCCGGCTTCTACGGCGGGCGCCGATTCGCCGTAATGGCGGGGGTGTTCGTGGTCGCGCTGGTGTTCTACTACCAGTACGTGCAGGGCCTGGACATGCTCCCGGGGTTCTACAGCGCGGCACTGCTGACGCTGGTCCCGTGGGCGGGCTTCCTCATTCTGACGGGCTACGTAGTCGGCGGCCTGGCTGAGCAGCGGGCGGCGCGGCTCAGCGAGGTGAAGAACGCGTACCTCGCGACGCTCGAGCTGCTGGCGTACCACATCGAGTCCACCGAGCGCCACCAGCAAGGTCACTCGAATCGCGTCGCGGATGTGGCGGCCGCCATCGCCCGCGAGCTCGAGCTCCCCGGGGAGGACGTGGAAGACCTGCACGTCGCTGCGCTGCTCCACGAAGTGGGGACCCGGGACCAACGGCTGTTGCGGCTGCTGTCGCGCTCGGTCACGGACTCCGCGGTCCCCGTGGCGCGCGCCATGCGCGGTGCCGCCCAAATCATCGGGGAGTACGGCCATTATTACGAGATCGTGGGCGAAGACTGGGACATCGAGGCGCTGCCGATCCCGGCGACGGTGAAGATCCTCGCGGTCGCCGACGCGTTCGAGACGCTGCAGATGGCGACGCCCGTGCGGCCGGCGTTTCCCAAGTGGAGCGCGCTCGAGGAAGTGGAGAAGGGCGCCGGGAAGACGTTTTCGAAGGATGCCGTGCGAGCGCTACGCGCCGTCGCCGGCCGGCCCGAGGTCGCGGGCCTCGCCGCCGAGCTGCGGGTCGTCTAGACGCCGGGTGGCCGGCGGCCGCTCGCGACGCCGCCCGCCACGCCCACGCCGAACGCGACGGCCGCCCCGACGGTCACGACCGGCAGTGCGGCGATCGGGAGCGCGACCGCCGTGGCCGCGAGTCCTGCGACGATTGGCGCCGCCGGCCGGTGCACCGCGTCGACGAAGCGGAGCCGGCGCCGCACGAAGCTCCGCGCGGCGACGAATCCCCCGCCCAACGCCACCGCCCCCACCAGTAGGCCGATCACCATGTGCCGCTCCTTTCCGGCCGCCCTACGCAACTTGCAGCGGCCGGGTTTCCGGCGCAAATCCCTCGCGTCAACGATCCCTCGCGCGAGCTACCAGCGGATCGCCGCGCTGGCCCACGTGAAGCCCGACCCGAACGCCGTGAGGATCACCAAGTCCCCCCGCTCGAGCCGGCCTTCGTCCAACGCTTCGTCGAGCGCGATGGGGATCGAGGCTGCGGTCGTGTTGCCGTACTTCTGGATGTTGTTGTAGACCTGGTCGTCGCGCAGGCCGCTCGCCTTCTGCACCATTTCGCTGATCCGCAGGTTCGCCTGATGCGGCACCAACAGCTTGACGTCGCCGGCGCCGACGCCGTTGGCCGCGAGCGCTCGGGCCACCGACTGCGGCATCAGCAGCGACGCGAACTTGAACACGTCGCGGCCCTCCATCACGGCGTGATGCTTCCCCTCGCGCAGCAGCTCCTCGCTGATGAACGGGTCGTGCGCGAGCCCCGGGGCGTCCACCCAGAGCTTCTCGGCGTGGCGTCCGTCGGCGTAGAGGTGCGTCGACAGCACCCCCCGTTCGGGATCGTCGGTGGGGCCGAGGATCGCGACGCCCGCGCCGTCCCCGAACAGCACCGCGGTGTCGCGCCCGCGGGTGGTCTTGTCGAGCCCGCGGGAGTGTACCTCCGCGCCCACCAGCAGGATGCAGCGGTACTGACCGGTGCGGATCCAGGCGTCGGCGACCGAGAGCCCGTACACGAATCCCGAGCACTGGTTGCGGACGTCGATGGCGGGAATGTCGGCGAGTCCGAGCTCGCGCTCGAGGAAGACGCCGTTGCCGGGCTCGAAGTGGTCCGGCGTGCAGGTGCAGTAGACGATGCAGTCGAGGTCGCCGGGGGTCATGCGGGCTTTGGCCAGCGCCTTGAGGGTCGCCTCCCGGGCCAGGCTCACGCCGGTCTCACCGTCCGCCACCCAGTGCCGGGTCTTGATGCCGCTGCGCTGCGTGATCCACTCGTCGGACGTATCCATCAGCTTCGAGAGATCGTCGTTCGTGACCACGCGCTCGGGCACGTGAAACCCGGTGGCGATGAACTCGGTGCGCGGCATCGGCTTTCCTTGCGGGAAACGGGGGAAGGGAGAAGATTTCGCGCGCCACCCGCCAAACGCAAGAGAGTCATGGATCTCACGATCACGCGGGCGCAGTTCGAGGCGGTTCATGGGGCGCGGCACCTGCCGGACGTCCTGCAGAAGGTCCTGTCGGGCGCTACCCGGTCGGGGGACGGCTACACGCTGCACCTCACGTACGAGGAAGCGACGGCGCTCAACGAGCTGTGCGCCTGGAACGTGCACACCGACGCGGACGGCACGGTCAAACCCGAGTCGCGGGTGTTCGACGACCTGGTGAAGGCGATACTGACGCACCCGGACTACTGAGAGGCGTCGGACTGTCGGACGGTCGGACAGTCGGACGGAATGGTGACATGGCCAAACGGCTGCTGGTTGCGGTGGCGCTTTGCACTCTTCCCCCGTCCCTCTTCCCTCTTCCCGCGCTTGCCCAGAAGCGCGCCATCACGATCGACGATTACTTGGCGCTCAACTCCGTGGGCGACCCGCAGCTCTCGCCTGACGGCAGGTGGGTGGCGTACACGGTAACCGAGTACTCCCTGAAGGACAACCGCGGCGCCACGCGTGTCTGGCTCGCCGCGGTCGCGACCGGGCAGGCGCGTGAGGTCACCGCCGGCCCCGGCGCGGACCGACAGCCGCGCTGGGCGCCCGACGGCAAGACGCTGGCGTTCGTCGCCACGCGGCAGAACGGTCCGCAGCTCTGGATCCTCCCGATCGGCGGGGGCGAAGCACGGCGCGTGACGAACCTGCCCGACGGGGTGTCGGATCCCGTGTGGCTGCCTGACGGCACCGGGTTGGTCGTGACCAGCGATCTCAAGTGGCCCGCCCGACAGGAGATCGACCGGCGGAACGGGGACTACCCGACGGACGCGCGGCTCTGGACCCAGCTCCTGTGGCGTCACTGGGACGACTGGCGCGCCGGGAAGCGGCAGCACCTCGTTCTCGTCACGCTTGCCGACGACAGCGCCCGCGATCTCACTCCCGTGGACCACGACGTGCCCACGATCGCGACGAGCGGAGACGGCGACGTCGCCGTCGCTCCCGACGGCAAGGAGATCGCCGTCGCGATGCACGGGGACTCGACGGTGGCGGACAACACGAACGTGGACATTTACGTCATCGAGCGGGACGGGGCAGGAGGGACGAGGGACGGGGCACTGCGGCAGCTGACGACGGGTCGGGGCGCGGACAACACGCCGCGCTATTCGCCCGACGGCCGGTGGCTCGCGTATCTGTCGATGGAGCGGGCGGGGTTCGAGGCGGATCGACAGCGATTGGTGCTGGTCGGACGGTCGGACAGTCGGACGGTCGGACCGAGTGTCGAAGCAACGAAGGGCTGGACGCTCTCGGTAGGGTCCTACACCTGGTGCGCCGACTCCAAGTGCATCTATGCGGTGGTGGAGGAGCGGGGGCGCGAGAACATCTATCGCATCGACATTCCGTCGTTCCGTCGTTCCGTCGTTCCAACCGGTGGCGGGGTCAACACCAACGTGCAAGTGATGCCGGACGGTCGTGGGGTGGTCTATCTCCACCAGAGCAACACGCAGCCGGCCGAAGTGTGGGCCTCCGGGCGGCCGCTCACGCATCACGCGGACGGGGCTGTGGCCCAGCTTGACCTGAGGCCGCTCGAGGACTTCGGCTTCGTGGGCGCGCTCGGCGACTCGGTGTACGGCTGGATTCTGAAGCCACCGGGGTTCGACCCGGCGAAGCGGTATCCGCTCGTGTACCTCGTCCACGGCGGGCCGCAGGGCGCGTGGGACGACAACTGGCACTCGCGCTGGAACTATCAGGTGTTCGCGGCGCGCGGCTACGTCGTGGCGGCGGTGAACTTCCACGGCTCGACCGGCTACGGCCAGAAGTTCACGGACGCGATCTCGCAGCACTGGGGCGACTACCCGTACGAGGACCTGATGAAAGGGCTCGACGTCCTGGCGCGGCTCCCCTACGTCGATTCGACCCGGATGGGTGCGGCGGGCGCGTCGTACGGCGGCTACATGATCTATTGGCTTGCCGGTCACACGAGCCGGTTCCAGGCGCTGGTGGCGCACGACGGCGTGCTCAACCCGGTCAGCATGGCGGGCTCGACCGAGGAGCTGTGGTTCATGGATTGGGAGTTCGGCGGTACGCCGTACGCCAACTGTGCGTCGTACGAGAAGTGGTCGCCGCTCAATTTCGTCCAGAACTGGAAGACGCCGATCCTGATCGTGCACTCCCAGCTCGACTACCGCGTGGACCTGTCGGAGGGGTACCAGGCGTTCACGGCGGCGAAGGTGCTGGGCGTCCCCGCCAAGTTCTTGTACTTTCCGGACGAGGGACACTGGGTGAGCCGCCCGCGCAACCGTCGCTTGTGGTGGGGTACGGTGCTCGACTGGCTCGATCAGTACTTGAAGCCGGCCGGCGTCAGGTGAGCGCGCCCATGAGCGAGCCCTTCCTGAAGATCCTCACCCGGAACACGCTCGCCGCGGCCGTGCTCGGCGCGGCGCTGCTGTTCGTCCTCCCGCGCCACGGCTCGCTCGGGGCCGACTTCGTCGACACGTTCACGCTGGCGTTCTGCTTCACCTTCCTCGGGCGCTACGTCGACGCGATCCTGCTCGCGCTGCCGAACATCCAGGTTGGCCTGGGGCGCGTGGTGCGCGTGGCCGGCTGGTTCGCGGGCGGGCTGTGGTGCTATGTGATCGGGCGCTGGCTGTGGGTGAGATTTGGGCGGGACTTGAACCAGCTGCCCGCGCTCCTGTGGGGCGGGGTGTTTTTGGTGGTGCTGGAATTGATCATGAACCGCGTCACACGACGGCAGCACGGCACGTTGCCTGAATAGGCCCTCGGGAAACGTGCCGTCGTGCCGTCGTGTCACGCCGTCACGGTTTCGTCCACACATTGTTCTCCCGCCGCACGTCCGGGAAATTCTGCCCCGGATCGATCTCCACCTTGATCAGATCCGCGGGCACCTTGTGCGCGTAGACGTAACGATTTCCCTGGAACCAGATCTCCACCGGGAGCCGCGTGTCTTCGGCGGCGCCGTTGCCGTAGGTCAGACGCAGGTCGACGGGCATCGGCAGCCTGCCGGGACTCGAGACGAACACGAACGCCGTGGTGCCGGTCGCGTCCGTCCGGGCCCGCACCGAATCCACCGCCAGGTCCACGACGTCCGTCGTGTAGAACCAGCCACGCCAGAACCAGGACAGGTCCTCCCCCAGGGCGTCTTCCATTGTCCGGAAGAAGTCGGCCGGCGTGGGGTGCCTGTAGGCCCAGCGCCGGATGTACTCGCGGAACGCCACGTCGAACCGGGCGGTGTCGTCGAGGATGCGCTGGCGGAGCAGATAGAGGCCCGTCGCGGGCTTGTCGTACTCGACGAAGCCGAGCAGCCGCGGGTTCACGCGGTCGGCCGCCACGAGCGGCGGCTGGTCGAAGCCGGTGACTGCGAACCGGGCCCAGCGGGCCGGGTCGCCCCGATGCCGGTCCCACTGCGAGTCCGGGTAGAAGGAGCGGATCGAGTAGATGTTCATGAACGTGTTGAACCCCTCGTCCATCCAGGCGTAGAGTCGCTCGTTGGACCCCACGATCATCGGGAACCACTGGTGGCCCAGCTCGTGGGTCGTGACCGCGAACAAGTCGAACCCGCCGGTGCGGTCCTCGCAGAAGACGATCATCGGGTATTCCATGCCGCCGACCGGGCCCGCGACGTTGATCGCGGTCGGGTAGGGGTAGTGGAACCACTTGTCGGAGTAATGCTTGATCGAGTGTCGTGCGTACTGCGTGGCGCGCGCCCAGTCGGCGTTAGCTTCGGGTGGGTACAACGACTGGATGAGGATGCCGTCGTATCCGCTCGCGTCCCAGATGAAGGTGGCGGCCGCGGCCCAGGCCACGTCGCGCACGTTCCGGGCTGTGAAGTGCCACGTCAACGTCGGGCTCGCGCCGCTCGGCCGGGTGAACGGCTGGCCCGCCTCGGTCTTCGCGATGATCGCCGTCGTCGAGTCGGATTTCACGGCCCGGGCGAGGCGCGCGCGCTCGCCGGTCGTGAGCACGTCGGTCGGGTTCACGAGCGTCCCCGTCGCCGCCACGACGAAGCTCCGCGGCACCGTGATCGAGACGTCGAAGTCGCCGTACTCTAGGTAGAACTCGCCTTGCCCCAGATACTGCTCGGTGTTCCAGCCGCGCACGTCGTCGTACACGGCGACGCGCGGATACCACTGGGCGACCTCGTACAGCCAGCCGCCGGTGAACTGCTCGCGCCCCATGCGGTCAGAGCCGTGCTCGGGGACCTCGAAGCGATAGCTCAGCTCGAGCGTCGCGACCTGGCCGGGGGGAAGGGGCCGGTCGAGGTCGGCTCGCATCATCGTGCCGTTCACCGTTGCGGCGAGCGCCGTTTTGGTGACCGCCTGTCCGCCGGAGCGCCTGACCGCCCGCACGTACTCGATCGTGTAGCCGCCCTCGAACCCGCGACCCGCGAATCGCGCGTCGGTAGGGTTGAGCGCCGCGCCGCGGCTGTTCGCGCGGTAGATGTTCTGGTCGAGCTGCAGCCAGAGGTAGCGGAGCGTGTCGGGGGAGTTGTTGGCGTAGCGGATCGTCTCCGACCCCGAAACCGTGTGCGTCGCGGTGTCGAGCGAGGCGCGGATCGTGTAGTCGGCGCGCTGCTGCCAGTACCGCGGCCCCGGGTTGCCGGACCCCTCGCGGATCAGCGTGGCCGTCGGGAGGGCGAGGCGCCGGAACGGCGACGTATCCGCCACCTGGGCGGGCAGACCTTGTACGGCGCCGGGTTGTTGCAGCGCGGCGATGACGACGGCGAGTGCCAGCATCGGGAACGGTCCTCGGTGAGGGAAGTGCGCGGGAAATCTATGCCGTCAGCGTGGCCTCTTCGAGGTAGCCGGCCGCAACGCCGCCCACCACCATCGCGAGCCCCAGCCACCCGATCACGGTGAGCCGCTGATTGAGCAGCAGCAGCGCGAGCAGCGTGCCGACCACGGGCTCGATCGTCGCGGCGACCGACGTCGGCGCGGCGTCGATGCGTTTCACGGCGCCGAAGAACAGGAAATTCGCGGCGAGGACGGAGCCGAGCGAGAGCAGCAGCAGATAGGTCCACGCCCCCGCCGTGTGCGGTGGCACGGGCGCGTGTCCCGCGAGCGGCAGGACGATCCCGAGCACGACGATCCCACCCAGGATCTCGAGAAACAGCACCGGAAGCGCGCCGTAGCGCGGCACGGCGAACCGCGCGAGCAGGGTCGTGCCCGCGTACGACAGCATCGCGAGCAATCCGCCCGCGACACCGGCGAGCAAGCTGGGCAGGGCGATCGCGGCCGTGCCGGCGCCGTGGCTCCCGCCCCGCACCGTCAGCGCCGCTCCCACCATCACCACCAGAGCGAGCATGACGCGCCGCGCCGTGAGGCGCTCGCCGAGCAGCGGCTTCGCGAGGATCGCGACGAGTACCGGAGCGATGTACAGCAGCGCCGCGGCGCCGGCGACGCCGGTGCCGGCGATCCCAAACTGGTACGCCACCTCGAACAGCGCCACCAGCACGCCGCCCCCCAGGCCGACGAGCAGCCACGCCTTGCGATCGATGCGAAACAGCTGGGGCCGGAACACGCCGTACACGAGAAAGCCGCCGAGGCCGATCAGCAGGCGCCAGAAGCCGATCCCGGTGATCGCCTCGCCGGCGCGATACAGCGCCGTCGAGAGCGGGCCGGTGGTGCCCCACACGGCGCCGGCCCCGAGGGCGAAGAGGTAACCCGTGAGGCGTGCCGCGCGGGACCCTGACGGCGCCCTGCTCACACGAGCTCGCTCCGCAGCACCGTCACCGCCTGGCCCCCCAGCACGACCCGCTGGCCGTTCAAACGTACCCGGACCACGCCACCACGCGGGGACGCCTGGTATCCAAGCAGCTGGGTCTTGTTGAGCCGGTCGCTCCAAAACGGCGTCAGCGCGCAATGCGCCGAGCCGGTGACGGGGTCCTCCGGCACGCCGACGCGCGGCGCGAAAAAGCGGGAGACGAAGTCGTAGTCCCGCGTGCTGGCGCGGCTCGTTACGATGATCCCGCGCGCCTCCACGCGCTGGAGCCCCGAGAAGTCCGGCGTGAGGCCACGGACCACCGCCTCGGACTCGACCTCCACGAGATAGTCGAACGTGCTCTTCCCCACCCACCGCGCCTCTCGCCCCACGCCGAGCGCTTCGGCGAGCCCAGCGGGCGGGGGCGCGGGAGTGGCCCGGGTGGCCGGGAAATCGAGCTCGATCCAGTCGCCGATCCGTTCCGCCGTGAGCAGCCCGCTCTTGGTGTAGAACCGGGCCTGCTGGCCGGCGGGCAGGTGGCCGTCCTCCCACAACACGTGCGCGCTCGCGAGCGTGGCGTGGCCGCACAACGCGACCTCGACCGCCGGCGTGAACCAGCGCAGTCGGTAGCCGTCGTCCGCGGCCTGGAGAAACGCGGTCTCCGAAAGGTTCAGCTCGCGCGCGACGTCTTGCATCCACTCGTCCTGGCGCGGCGACGGGAGCACGCACACGGCGGCCGGGTTGCCGGCGAACGGGCGATTCGTGAACGCGTCCACCTGGACGATCGTGAGGGGCATGGAGGGGCTAAGGGTGTCTGGGGTTAGGTGGTGCGTACCTGGTCCAAAGGTGTCTCGAGTGAGCGGATGTGCCCATGGTCCGCAACGATCGTGAGTGGCGCCAAGAACCTGAGTGTGTCGGTCGTAGGGTAATGCACCGCAATGGTCCTCCCATGGGCCTCCCCTGGATTATAAGGGACTGAAGTCCCAACTCGACGGCAGCGCGTCCTGAAGGACGCTCCTGCGAAAAAAACGCACCGGCGCGCAGAGATTCGATCCCGGGCTCTCCGTCCAACCGGTGTAGCTTCGGTGTGTGCCGATCCGTCTCTACGCCCATTTGACCTGGACCACCTTGCAGCGCCAGCCACTCATCAATCCCGGCGTGGCGGACTTTCTGCGGCGCTTCCTCTCGCGAGAAGCGGAGCGTCACGGCGCGCGCCTGCTCGAGGTTGGTATCGTCGCCGATCACGTCCACTTGGTACTCGAGCTTCCGCCCATCCTCAATATCCCACGACTGGTGCAGGGCCTGAAGGGGGCAAGTGCCCGGCTCGCGAATCGGGACGGCCTTACGCCGCGCGCCCCTCTGCGGTGGGCGGAGGGGTACGATCTGCGCAGCGTCGGCGTCCGCCAACTCAGCAGCGTCGTCGCCTACGTCGGAAATCAGGCTCAGCGACACTCGGGGCTCGCCCTGGACCAGCGTCCTTCAGGACGCCGTACCGCCGAGCAGGGACTTTAGTCCCTCATACATCTCTGACGTGCGAAGCTCGACGCCGTGACACCTGAGAGTCCGCGGCCGACGAACAGCCATGTGACCGTGCGCGCGAGCGCCATGATGACGGAGTCGAGCGCGAGGCCGAGACACGACACCAGCACGTGACCGTGCGCGCGAGCGCCATGATGACGGAGTCGAGCGCGAGGCCGAGACACGACACCAGCACGTGACCGTGCGCGCCAGCGCCATGATGACGTAGTCGAGCCCGAGGCCGAGACACGACACCAGGATCACCCGTTCGGCGGCCGACGCGGTCTGACGGCGCGTAACAATGCGTCGTCCGCGATTATGAGGGACTGAAGTCCCAACTCGGCGGCAGCGCGTCCTGAAGGACGCTTCGCGGACGACCGTATTAGCGTCCACCGACGTCCGGCGCTCGCGGTGGACCGGCGTCCTCCTCTAGCTGACCCGCTTCCCCAGCGCTTGCGTGAGCGCGTGCACCCCCAGCCCCAGCGCGACGGCGCCGAGCAGGATCCACGCCTCGTAATGCGCCAGCCGGCCAAGCGCCGCCGTGGCGGCCGCGCCGTACGCGTAGCCGAGCCACGTGAAGAGCAGAGCCCACAGCAGGGCGGTGGCGACGTTGTACCGGAGGAAACGGAGCGGCGGGACGCCAGCGGTGCCGCAGAGGATCGGCAGTGGGAGGCGCACGCCGTAGGCGAAGCGCATGAGCAGCATGATCCGCGAGTCGTTGTGTCGCACGAGCGCGCGGGCCCGGTCGATCGCCGGCTGCCAGCCGCGGGGGAGGTGGGCGAGGAGCGCATCGCCGTAGCGGCGGCCCAGTGCAAAATAGAGCTGATGGCCGCTAATCGCGGGCACGCAAGCCGCGAGCGAGACCGCCCACCACGGCCAATAGCCCTGGGCGGCGAGCGAGCCGCCGACGATGACGGCGGCTTCTCCCTGGAGCCAGGCCCAGACGAACAGCACCGGGCCGCCGTAGCTGTGTATGACCGCGCCGAGGTCCATGCGGGCGCGGACAAGTCTACCTGGCCACCGCGTCCTTGCAGGGAACAGCCCTGAGGCTCGCCTCCTGTTCGTGCACCACGCGACGCGCCCAGGCACGGGACAGGTTCCAGTTCCGCCAGTCGGCGTCCCCGGTCCAGCGGCGGAGGAGCGCGGCTGCGGTGCGGCACTTCTCTCGATCGTCGAGCCGCGGGAAGGCCGCGAGCAGGTAGGGCACCGCGTCGCCGCTGAGCGAGGCTGCGTACGCGGCGTCGAATGGGCGGTGTCCGGGCGGCCGGGCGAGGTTGGTCCGCACGATGAAGGCGTCGGGGTTGAGCAGATGGAGTCCCGCGAGCACGGCGAATCCTTGCACCAGCGCGCCGAAAGCGAACCGCCGCCGCCGCCCCCGCAGCACGGTCCAGCCGAACCAGGCGACCACACCGGCGAGATACACCATGAACGCGGTCGAGTACAGCCGGATCTGCGAGAGTCCGAATTCGTCCACGTAGAGGCGCATCCGCTGGAGCGCGGAGGCCATGATGATCCCGAGTAGCACGAGCAGCCCCGCCGAGAGGCGTCCGAACCACCGCTGGTGGTCGCGCGGCTCGTTGCGCAACGTCCAGTCGGCGCCGACCAGGACGGGGAGCACCAGGGCGCTCGCGGTGACGAGCTCGAAGAATCCCCGGCGTGCATACTCGGCGTAGGTGAGGCCGGTGGTGCCCTGGATCAGTTCGGTCCCGCCAAAGAAGTAGCGCAGCTGGATGACGACGAAGGCCAGAAACAGCAGATCGAGCAGGGCGAGCGCGGTGGCGATGGGGACGATGCCGAGCGAGGAGCCGTGCCCCGTCGGGGCGCCGGGCCCGGGCCCACGGCCGAGGACGGCTTCGCGCAGGTACCCCGCCGTGAAGGCCGTCAGCGTGCCGATCAGGACGGTGTGTGACACGAGCGCGGGGAAGTCGACGTCGAGCACGCTGTTGACCATCTTGCCGAACACCGCGTCGGCAGACGCGAACAGGCCCCCAAACACGAGCAGCAGTGGGAACGCCAGGAGGGTGCCGACGCCGGCCGCGCGCGCGTGTCGGAGTGCGCCACCGTTCGGCAGCTCGCTCCACGTCACGTCGCGGCCCAGCAGCGCGAAGGCTCCGACGCACGCGCTCGCGGCGGTGGCGACGCCGGCGCGCAGGTACTCGCACGTGTGCCGGCCGCGGAGCGCGACGCCCCGCAGGCTCAAACAGGCGAGCGACGCGACGATGGAGAGCCCGATCGCGTCGAACGCGCGAAGCGCGTCGGAGTCCCGTGCGGCGAAGTTCGACCCGAGCAGCAGCGCGACGACCGCGAGCCAGGGGGCGTCGGCGCTCGCGCGTGCGCCCCGGCGGCTTGCGATCCACCAGACCGCGGCGATCAGCCCGGCGACGCACAGCAGCGCGTTCAGCCCCCAGGGGGTCGCCCGCAGCACCAGGTCCCCGCCGAGGCCCAATGCGACAGCGGCCCCGAGGATCTCCAGTCCGCGTCTCGTGCGCTCGCTCACGGCGTTCATCCCGCCGCCGTCTCCGGGAGCCCGCCGAAGCGCCGCTGGCGCGAGTGGAAGTCGCGCACCGCCGCCGCCAGGTCGGTCGCGCCGAAGTCGGGCCACATCGTGTCCGTGAAGTACAGCTCGGCGTACGCCGATTCCCAGAGCAGGAAGTCCGACAGCCGCTGCTCGCCGCCGGTCCGGATGACGAGGTCGACGTCGGGGAGGATCCGGCCCGCACGGATCGCCGCGCGCGCCGAGTAGTCGACGGCGAGCCGTAGCTCGAGCGTGGTGCCGCCGGCGGTGGCGCGCTCGGCGGCCGCGATGGCGGCGACCAGCAGGGAGGGGAGCCGGTCGCGGCGGCCGGCGACCTCGAGCCGCACGCCCTGCTCGAGCAGGCGGGTCGTCTCGCTGCGGAGGTAGCGGGCGAACAGCCGCAGCAGCGCCGCCACCTCGCGCGCGGGGCGCTTCCAGTTGTCGGTGGAGAAGGCGAACAGGGTGAGGGCACCGATGCCGAGCCCGGGGGCGGCTTCCACGACGCGGCGCACGGCCTCGGCGCCGGCGCGATGGCCGGCGGCGCGCGGCAGGCCGCGGCGCGTGGCCCAGCGCCCGTTGCCGTCCATCACGATACCGACGTGCAGAGAAGTACTTTGCTTCACAAAGCTCCGCCGCAAAAAAAATCCCTCGCTACGCCTTCCGGGTGGCGCGGATCAGCGCCTCCATGTGATCGAGATAGCGCTCGAGCGCCCGCCGGCCGGCCGCCGTCAACTGGTACTCGGTCTTCGGCACCCGGCCCGCGAACGACTTGGTGCACTTGAGGTACTGCGCCTCCTCGAGCTTGCGCGCGTGCACGCTTAAGTTGCCGTCGCTGGTCTTGAGCAGCTGCTTCAGCTCGTTGAACGTGAGCGATTGGTTCACGGCCAGCGCGCTCACGATGCCCAGGCGCACCCGCTCGTGGATGAGACGGTCGAGCGCGGTCGCGCGCCGTCCGCCCCGCCCTCGCTCGCTCGTAAGGGCGTGCTCGACGGTCTCCGCGCTCCGCGCCGTCCCTTGCCTAGCCACCGTACCGCCGCGCGATGACGCCGCCGAAGACGATGTGCAGGCCGCCGAACCCGGCCGCCATCAGCCAGTTGCCCCACGCCGCCGGGCCGAACAGCGCGGCCGCGCCGGTCGCCATGAAGCAGACACCCATCACCGGTACGATGGGCACCGAGAACGCGCCGCCCGTCACGAACCCGGTCCCGTACAGGAGGAGCCACGTGCCGGGGAGCGCCCGCCACAGCCCGGCGCGATACAGCGCCACGGTGAGGAGCCCGCCCACCACTATCGGCGGCAGGAAGCTCAGCCCGAAGCGACGCCCCGGCCCAGACAGGAGCGGGTCGTGCACGGCGAACGCTTTCCGGACCATCGCCGATCCGCCGATCGTGAGCGCCACGAGCGCTTCGCCGAGCCACGTCACGAGCCACAGCTCCGGGGTCGGTTGCCGCGCGGCGATACCCGCCGCGACCAGCGCCGTCACGCCGACCGCCACCTGGCCCCATCCCGGGACGGCGGTGAACGACCCCGCGCGCTCCATCGTCTGGCGGATGAAGCGGAGGTTGTCGAGGGCGCGGTCGTGCAGGGGCTCGGGCGAGGTCACGCGGGGCATGATACCGGGCAGGGCCCGGTTTGTCAAGTACTTTGCTACACAAAGTTAACGGCACGACATCCACTGGCTCATGCGCAACTACGGCGCCAGCACGACCAGCCCGTAATCCCCGATGATCCGGAATCCGAGCGCGGTGTAGGCCCGCCGCGCCGGCGCGTTGCGCGGGTCGGCGAACAGAACCCCGCGCTGCACGCTCTGCTGCCGGGCGGCGAGGAGCGATCCCGCCACGACGGCGCGTGCATACCCGCGGCCGCGCAGCTCAGGCGGCGTCCAGACGCCGCCGACCTGCACGATCTCCGGCAGAATCGCGTTGAAGACGGAGTAGGAGAGGGGGGTCCGTGCCTCGAGCAGCACCCAGTCAGCCCGCCGGTCGTGGAGCAGCCGCACATCCGCGCGGCTCGCGGCGCGCAGCTCGGGTCCGTCCGTGGCGCCGAGCGCTTCAATGGAGAAACAGACCCGCCACTCCGTGAGCAGCTCCAGCTCGCGCTCTTCCGGATGCCGGCAGCGCAACGCGCCCGCCGCGAGCGCCGGCGGCACGAGAAGGTCGGCCAGGTCGAGGACGTAAAGCTCCTCGCGGCTGTCCTTGGTCGTGTGCGCGGGGTCCAGGCCGAGCGCTGCGCGCGCGGCTACGACTTGGTCCCACGGCCCCGAGAAGCCGCTCACCGCGCGCCGCGAGCGGCGCGCCGCTTCTCGTGCGAGCGCGGCCGCGTGGGGGAGGGCCGGCGCCTGCACCAGGACCATTCCGTTCCAGCAGTGGGCGGCGACGCCGACGATTTCGCCGCCCTCGAGCGCCGCGACGTACGTCGCCTGCATCGGCTCCCCGCGATCGATGAGACCGGCCGCCCGCGCATTGGAGCGCAAGAACATCGACGTGTCCGCATGCCGCGCGAGGAACGCGTCGAGCGCAGCCTCGTCGCCCGGTTGGAGGGTGCGGAACTCCGTCATGGTTCCGCTAGTCGTACACGCAGAAGAAGTGCGTCGTGGTGGGCGGCAGGCCGGCAAGCAACCGCCAGGCTTCGAGCCAGGCGGCACGGGCCTCCGGAGAGGTGTGGTCGAGGACGAGGCCAGCACGATAGTGCGTGATGGCCCTGCGGCGGGCTTCCGGGGCCTCCGCTGCGTATGTGGCGGAGTCGGCGTACTCGAGTCCCGCGCCCGCCGCGAGGGCGACAATGTCCGCGTACGCGTCGGCCACCAGACGGTGCACTTCACCACTGGTGGTCGAGTCTACGGCCCCGGCCAGCAATCGCTCGCCCGTCTCGATGACCCGGCGGAACGCCTCCGCGCCCCCGCCGCACATTCCCGTCTCGTTGAACCCGCTGCGTAGCAGCACCAGCGTGGCCAGGGTCGCCGCGCGCCCGCGCGGGTCGAGCCGCAGCGCTTCGTCGAGCCAGGTGTGCGCATAGTTGTAGCCTCCGCCGAGCTCGTCGCGGAGGAACCTAGCGCCGAGGCCCTGGAGCGTCGTTCTGGTCGCGCTGTCGTCGCGCTGCGCGCGGACGTAGTTCAGCGCGCCGCTGCCGAGCACTTGATCGGCGGCGAGGAGCGCGGCCGCGCGATGCGGAGCGTCGAGCGCCCGCGCGCTGGTGATCCAGTCTCGGAGCGCCGCGACGGCGGCCGAATCGAGCGCGGCGGGTGGCGTGCGGGCGCGCCCGGAGTACGCGCTTTCGGCCGCGGCGAGCATCCCGAGCAGTCGGTCGACCTGGCTGCGGTCGATTCCCGACAGGCGCGCCGCTTGTGCCGCGAGTGCCGCGGACTGCCGCTCCGCGGCCTCCGCCCGCTGCGCCACCCAGCTGAAGGACCCGAGTTCGGCGATCGGCAGGAACGCAAACGCGAGCACCCGCCCTCCTCCCCGACCGCCCCGATTACCCCCCAGGCCTCCGTCGAACGCGCTCACCACGACCGTGGAGTCGACCTGCCAACGACCCGGCACGCGCCACCCGGCCGCGCCGAAGAAGTGGAGGCCGAGGCTCAGGGCGTCGGCGCCCGGGAGCCGCGCCATGGCGCGCCGCTGGGAGTCGGTCGGCGTCCGGCCGAACCACGCGTCCGGGGACGGCCGGACCGCCCCGTACACGCGGATGAGCGCGTCGCGGGTCCGCGCCGCCAGCGCGCTTCCGGACGGCGAATCGGCGACCGTCGTCTCGAGCCAGATCGCGCCTAGCTGGCATTGCTCGCGGACGAGCCGCGGACCCTCGAGCGTGGGGAGCGCGAGCGAGGGCGGAGGCGCTGGAGCATAGAAGTATGCGAAGCGCAGCACCCGGCCCCGGCCCGGCAGAGTCGCCGCTGCGCTCGCGCGGGCGCACCAGCGGTCGTGATTCTCCCGCACGAGGCCACGAGCGAAGGGCTCCAGGCTGTCCGCCGGATGCCCGCGCAGCCACGCCTCGGGGGTCACGTCGGCCCGCAGGGCGGAGACCTCGCGGACGGCCCGCGTAGGGAAGTCGGCTTCGCCCTGAACCAAAAGCGCGGCGCCGATGAGGAGCGCGAACCTCACTTCGCCTCGCTCGCCGCTTTCGGCCGCCCCAGCTTCAGGATCTTGAGCGACAGGCTGCGCGCCAGGATGCCAATCCCGCCCGGGTCGCCGGCGCGCCGCGGCACCGACCGGTAGATCAGGATCACCGCGATCCACGTAATCCAACTGGACCGCTCGCTCCACGACAGCCCCTGGAGCATGAGCCACGGCTGCGTGTACGCGGCGGTCCAGTCCTCCCAATCGCCTTGGGCGAGGGCGAGGGGCCGCGCGATCACGCGGTTCGCGCGGAAGCCATGCGCGCTCGGGCTCGACAGGTTCCACACGCACGTCACCTGGCCCCAGCCGTGGTTGTCACTCGCGCCCACGACCAGCAGGTCGTGCGCGGCCGCGATCTCGACCACCTGGCCGCGCGCCGGCGCGGGGAAGCCGATCGCCCGGGGCGCGCAGTTCACGACCTCGAAGCCGTCCACGCCCGCCCGCACGAACTCGTCGATGTCGTCCCAATGGTTGCGCCAATATTCGGGAAGCGACGCGATGCCGATGGCGCCCTGGCGGTGCAGCTCGCTGAACAGGGTGAGCATCCCCGGCGTGTCCCGGTTGTAGACATCGCGGTTGATGGGCGCGATCGCGCCCAGCGCGACGACGTGCTGCCCGTACACGCTCCATTCGACGCCCGCCAGCAGCCGTATCGGGTCCTCCACCGCGCCGTTGAAGATCACGTTGTGGTCTGTGACGTACGACGCCGCGAACCCCTGCGCCGCGTGCCAGGCGGCGAGGTCCGCGACCGTCCAGCGCCGGCGGCCGTCGTGGGACGCGACGGTGTGCGCGTGGTAGTCGATCACGGTCAGGGAAGAGTCGGCCACGACCAGGCGTGGGACGGGACGCGGCAGCGCCACCGCGGCCACGCCGAGCAGCACGACGGCCACGGGCCCGAGGACGGCGCGGGTGAGCCGCCGCCGCAGCGAGCCGTGGCGCACCAGGCCCCACAGCGCGAGCGCGGTCGCCCAGCCGATCACGAAGGCCCAGGCGCGGCCGACGCTCAGGAACGTCAGGGCGTCGAGCACGTTCGAGAGGGGCGCGAGGACCGTGTAGGCCGTGGGCCGCACCAGATCGGCGTCGGGCGGGGGCATGCCGCTGACGGCGTCGAGCAGTGCGGGGAGCGGATCGAGTGCGGACGCGAGCACCAGCGCGATGAGCGCGAGCGCGATCGGGTGGCGGCGCAGGAGATTCACTCGTACAATCTTGGGTATGAGAGCGATGGAAGCTACGGTCTTGCGGCTGGTGGTGTCGACCCTCACCCTCGCGGGGCCGGCCTGCCGGCGAGCGCCGCGGGCGGTGACCCGCCCGCCCGACGCCGGCACGATGGTGACGGTCTACGTGGCGCCCAAGGTCGCCGAGCGGGTGATGGGACGCCTCCAGACCGTCGCGGCACGCTACCAGTGGGCGCTCTCGATCCGCACCGACAGCGCCGCGCAAGCCGACGCCGACCTCGCGATCGTGGACAGCGCGGGCGTCCTCGTCGGGCGGCTGCGAGCGGGGTCGCCGGCCGCCCCGCAGGCGCGGCAGATGGCGGCGGCGGTGCTCCAGTGACGCGCCTCGCCGACATCCCCGACGTGGTGCTCGGCCCTCTCGCGGGGCGACCCCGGGCGGACTGGTTCAAAGCCCCACCGGGCAAATGGTGCGCGGCGCAGATCGTGCACCACTTGGCGATCGCGCTCGACGGCAGCAGCCGTGCCTTCGAGGCGCGGCGGGCCCATCCCCCCATGCGTCGCCGACCCCGGACCATGCTGCAGCGGCTTGGTGATCTCGTGATGCTGCGACTGGGCTGGATCCCGTCCGGCTTCCGGTCGCCCCCCGGCACCCTTCCGGCGGAGCGGCCCGACCCGGCCGCGGTGGAGCGGCAGCTGCGCGAGGGAGTCGCGCGGTTCGTCGTGCTCGAGCGCGAGCTGTTACCGGCCCGCGCGTCCGACTTGTTCGTCAAGCATCCCCGGCTGGGCGATCTGACGCTGCCGGAGTGGCTGCGCTTCCACGCCTTGCACTGCGCCCACCACGCCAAGCAGATCCGCGCCCGGCTGACGCCGTGAGTCGAAAGAAGAAAGACAAGCTCACCGTGCGGGTGCCGAACCCCAAGGCGCCGGTGAGAGAGCGGCTGAAGACTCCGTCGCACAAGGTGCACCGATCAGCGAAGCAGTACCGCCGGCGGGAAAAGCACCCGCGGCCGGTCGAGGAGGAGCAAGCCTAGTCCGATCAGCCGGCGGAGCCGAGTCCCACAGCGGAGAAGTCGCTCTCCTCGACGAAACCCGTCTTGCCGTCGATCGTCACACGCAGCCGGACGACGTCGACCTTGATTTCAACGCTGGCGAAGGGACCCTGCAGGTCTCGGTCGAGACGAACCCGCCCGTAGGCCGGACCGTACTGGATCTGTGATGTTCGCCTCACCTGCACAGGTTCCCCGGCCGAGCCGCGAGCCGAGCGGTACAGCATCACCTGCTTGGTCTCCTCTCTGTCCCCAGGCACGACGTCTGCAACCGGGAAGATGGCGAGGCCTGAAAGCGTGTCGATCTGCACACGCGGTCGCAGCGGTTCCGGGTCGCCTGCGGCGAACGCGGCCAAGCGGATCTCGAGCGAGACTTCAACGGCAAACGAATACGCCCACACGTGGATGGGCATGAGGTTGCCGGGGAGCAGACGAACGGTGTTTGGTTTCTCTCCTCTCGGGAGATCCAGGAACTCGCCGTATACCGTCAGAGCCGGGCTCAGCGGCCGTATCGCGCCGTCCTTCCACACCAGCAGCTTGCGTGACACACCGCCCATTGGGGCGCTCGGCTCGTAGTCCTCCCCGAGCATAAGGGCGACGCCATCGCTCGCTTCGAGCAGCACGGGCGTCACGCTGAACTGCTCCCCGAGGCCCGTGGCGCCGGCCTCCACGCCGAAGCTCTCCTGGTAGAGAACGGCACCGCGCGCGTCAACCAGCCGAAGTGCGCTGACCGTCGTATCGCGCCCCAGCCACACGTCCGTGAGCACGCACCGCACCTCGCGGTCGTGCCAGGTGAAGGGCCCGAGCACGCGCTCTTTCGTGGGGAGTTTCGCTGCGTGAACCGGGAGCTTCGTGACCGAGTCCGGTGACGCCGCGACCAGGGCCGGGGCCGCCGGCGTCGGGGCCGTGTCCCTCGTCGGCCGGGGCGGGGCTGTCACGGCGAGCGCCCGCCGCGCATCAACCCTGCAATCGACGTTGATGTAGTACCCGTAGGCCGGCTGTCCCCTCGCCCGGCCGCCCTGCTCACCATTCCACATCGAGCCGATGATGCAGAACACAGTGCCTCGAAAAACGCCGGCGCTCGTGGCGAAATCGACCGCCGCCATCTCCCAGGGATCTTGCCGCCAGCCGAGACTCCGCACGAGCGCGGTCCCGGGTTGCATGCCCGGCGGCAGGGCGCGCACATCGCCGCGCGCCTCGAGGCGGCACCACGGCAGGCGGGCGTGGGTGACCGGGTTCTCCACACTGCCGGAGGAGCGCTGGACCGTGGCCGCTCGCAGGGCGTGCAACACGACGGCGATCGTGTCGCAGGCGGAGCGGAGCCCGGGGGAAAGCTCGGCGCTCGGCTTCCCTTGTGCCCACAGCCCGCCGGCGAGCAGAGGAATGGCGAGAGTGGTGATCTGAGCGAACGACGGGAGCCTCACTGGCTGAGCCTCAGCGCTCATGCCGGGAATTTACTATACCTTCCAGCACGATGCCCGACTCCACTTATGTCATCGTCGGTGGCGGCATGACGGCGGACGCCGCGGCCCACGGCATCCGCGAGGCCGACCCCGACGGCACGATCGCCCTCATTGGTGCGGAGCCGCATCCGCCGTACAACCGCCCGCCGCTCTCCAAGGCCCTGTGGAAGGGCGATCCCGAGGAGAGCATCTGGCGAAAGACCGCCGCGACTGGCGCCGAGCTGGTGCTGGGCCGCCGCGCCGTAGCGCTCGACCTGCGCGCGCACACGGCCACCGACGACCGCGGGACGGTTCATCACTTTGAGAAGCTCCTGCTTGCGACCGGCGGCTTCCCCCGGCGGTTGCCGCTCGCGTCGGACGGGGTGATCTACTTTCGAACCCTCGACGACTACCGCCGGCTGCGCGCGCTCGCGCGAGAGAACCTGCGCTTCGCTGTAATCGGCGGCGGGTTCATCGGGAGCGAGGTGGCTGCGGCGCTGCGGATGCAGGGCCGCGACGTCACAATGGTCGTCCCGGAGTCGGGCGTCGGTGCCCGCGTGTTTCCGCCGGACCTGTCCGCGTTCCTCGTCGATCACTACCGGCAGAAGGGTGTGACCATGCGAATGGGGGAGGGGGTAACGGGGATCGATCAGCGTGACGGGAAGAGCGTCGTCCGCACCACGACGGGCGCAGAGCTGACCGCGGACGTGGTCGTGGCCGGGCTCGGGATTCTCCCCAGCGTCGAGCTCGCCGAGCAGGCCGGCCTGCGCATCGGCAACGGGATCGTGGTGGACGAATTCTGTCGCACCAGCCATCCGGACGTGCACGCGGCGGGCGACGTGGCCAACTTCGCGAACCCAGCGCTCGGCGCGCGGCTGCGGGTGGAGCACGAGGACAACGCGAACACGATGGGGCGGGTCGCCGGCCTGAACATGGCGGGCCGGCCGACCAGGTACGACCATCTCCCCTTCTTTTACTCCGACCTGTTCGAGCTCGGCTACGAGGCAGTGGGCGACGTCGACGCGCGCCTCGAGACGATGGCCGAGTGGAAGGATCCGTTCCGGGAAGGCGTCGTGTACTACCTCAAGGACGGCCGGGTGCGCGGCGCGCTCTTGTGGAACACGTGGGGGCAGGTGGATCACGCTCGGGCGCTGATCGCCGAGCCCGGTCCCTTCCGGCCGCGCGACTTGAAAGGCCGGCTGCCGCAATAGCCGCCGGCACGAGCGCTGCTGGCGGCCTCGGTCCGATTACACTAAGCTGCAACCCCTCAGGCGAAACGGGGAACGGACGAATGCTGCGGGGGATCGCCCTCCTGGTGGGCGTGACCGGTCTCGTCGGATGGCAGCGCGCCGCGACCCAGGCGGCCGCACCGGGCGGACGCGTGACGGGACGCATCGCGCTGCTCGAGAAGGGCGACAAGCCGTCGCGCGACCTCAGCTCCGCCGTCGTCTACCTCGAGGGGTCGGGAGCGCCGGCCCGGCCGGTGACCGTCGAAATCAAGATCAACGACAAGGGCTTCGTCCCCCGCGTGGTCGCGGTTCCGGTCGGCTCCACCGTCCGCTTCGCCAACCACGATCCCTTCGATCACAACGTGTTCTCCGCGAGCGAGCCCAACCAGTTCGACCTGGGCCAGTACGGCCGGGGCGAAGGGAAGGCGTGGACGCCCGCGAGCCCCGGGCTGGTGCGGGTCTTCTGCAACATCCACCCGCGCATGGTGGCGTTCGTGCTGGTGATGGCGAGCCGGTACTATGCGCAGCCCGCAGCCGACGGAACCTTCACCCTCGAGGACGTGCCGCCCGGTGCGTACAAGCTGCACGTGTGGCACGAGCGGAGCGCGGAGGCCGTCCAGGACGTGACGGTCACCCCCGCAGGCGCGCCCGGGATCGACGTCCAGCTCGACGCGCGTCGCTTCCACTGGGTGTCCCACAAGAACAAGTACGGCCAAGACTACCCGACGAATGCCGGTCTCGAGCGCTACTAGGCCCGCGCTTGGGCTGGGGGCGAAGATCTTCGTCGCCGCGACGCTTGCGGTCACGGCGGTGCTCGCCGTCACCTTCGGCCTCACGTCGGTACAGGCGAACCGCACCGCCGACGAATCGATCCGGCACGCGCTCGCCGGCGTGCGGCGCGGCGTCCAGGCGTTCCTCGCGGGCCGCACCGCCACCTTCATCGGCATGAGCGGGGTGAGCGCCCAGGTACCCCAGTTTCGTGAGCGCCTGCTCCGGAGCTCGGAGCGGAGCAACGTGCTCGACCAGGCGGAGGAATACCGGCAGCTGCTGGGGGCCGCCTGGGTGCTGGTGACCAACGACCGCGGGATCCTCGTCGCGCGCACCGACTACCCCGCCGAGACCGAGATCGATCTGTCGCACGGGGCGCTCATCGCGAACGCGCTGTCCGGCGACGAGACGAGCGGAGCCTGGCTCGACGAGCGCCGCCGCAGGCTGTACCAGGCGATCGCGGTGCCCCTCCGGGCCTCGCCGGACGCCGCTGCTCAGGGCGTGCTCGTCGCCGCGTACGCGATGGACGACACGCTCGCCCAGGCGATCAAGCAGGCGACCACCACCGACGTTGTCTTCTTCGCGCTCGACACGCTCGGCCGGCCCTACATCGTCGGCAGCACGCTGCCGCGGGACGACGTGGAACCGGCGCTCGCCGCCGACACCGCCGCCATGGGAGCGATAGGCGGGGCGGGGGGGGCAGGGGGGGCAGGGGGGGCGCGCGATTCCGCGGGCACCGAGCTGTCGGCCGATGTGGCGGGTGAGCATCTGATCGGGCTGGCGAGCCCGATCCGTTCGGCGGGAGGCGATGCGTTCGGCGGATTCGTCGCGTTCCGCTCGCACGACCGCGAGCTGGGAGCGTTCCGGGCGCTGCGGCGCACCATCGGGTTCGCGGTCGTCCTCGGCCTGCTGCTCGCGCTCGCCACGGCCTACGTGCTCGCGCGCCAGATCGCCGGTCCCATCCGCCGCCTCGCCCTGGCGACGCGCCGCGTGCAGGACGGCGATTACGGCGTGGACATCGACGTGCGCTCGCGGGACGAGATCGGCGTGCTGTCGCAGGCGTTCAAGAGCCTGGTGGAGGACCTGAAAGAGAAGGCGGCGCTCGTCGAGTACATGACATCGGCGTCGGGCGCGGCGGCGACCGCGCAGCTCAAGACGACGGGCCGGCCGTCCCTCGCGTCGCGCGGCGACCTGCTGCGCCCGGGAACGCTGTTCGCCAATCGGTACGACGTGCAGGAGCTCGTGGGCACGGGCGGGATGGGCGTGGTGTACCGGGCGTTCGACCGCGAGCTCCAGGAGCCGGTGGCGATCAAGACGCTCCGGCCCGAGGCGCTCGCCGGCGACGGCGTCGCGCTCGAGCGCTTCAAGCAGGAGATCCGCCTCGCCCGCCGGATCGCGCACCGTAACGTGGTTCGGACCTACGACCTGGGCGAGGTCGACGGCATGTACTACCTGACGATGGAGTACGTGGAGGGCACCTCGCTGAAGCAGCTGATCACGACGCGCGGCCGACTCCCGCTGCCGGTCACCCTCACCATCGGCAAGCAGCTGTGCCGGGCGCTCGAAGTGGCGCACGAGCAGGGCGTGATCCACCGGGACATCAAGCCGCAGAACATGGTGGTCGACCCGAGCGGCTTCCTCAAGGTGATGGACTTCGGGATCGCGCGGCTGGCGAATGCGCCCCACGGGAAGGGCCTGACGCAGGAAGGGATGTCCATCGGCACGCCGGATTACATGTCCCCGGAGCAGCTCTCGGGAATGGAGCTCGACGTCCGGAGCGACCTCTATTCGGCGGGGGTGGTGCTGTTCGAGTGCCTCACGGGCCGGGTCCCGTTCGAGGCCGAGTCGGTGTACGCGCTGATCGCCAAGCACCTCGAGGGGAGCGCGCCGGATCCGCGCACGCTCAACCCTGACGTCCCGGAGGCGCTAGCGAGGGTGATCCTGAAGGCGATGGCGAAAGAACCCGCGGACAGGTATCAGACTGCGGGACAGATGCACGACGCCTTGGCGGCGATCGGGTAGAGTGTGCCTAAATTCCTCCGAACCATGGGTACCCCTGATCCTCCCAGTAGCCGCCCGGTCGTTTGTCCGTGAACGTCATCGACACCAGGTACTTCGTCAGCTTGTAGCCCAGCTTGACGGGCGAGTACAGCCTCAGCGGCGCTCCGTGCGCCGGCGGCAGCACGCTGTCGTTCATGCCGTACGCGAGAATCGTCTGCGGGTGCATGGCGCTGGCCAGGTCCCATCCGTTGGAGTAGTCGGCGTCGAACGAGACGAAGTTGAGGTACTTCGCGGCGGGGAGCGGGCGGCAGCGCTCCACGAGCGCCGAGACCGGCACGCCGTGCCACGAGGCGATCGCCGACCAGCCCTCGACGCAGTGGTGCTTGACCGTGTAGGAGACGCGGGGCATGCGCATCAGGTCCTCGAGCGAGAGCTCGAGCGGCTGCCGGACCAGCCCGTCCACGCGGAGCCGCCACGCGCTCGGGTTCACGAGCACCGGTACCATCGCCGAAATGAAGTAGCTCGGCAGCATGGCGCTGCGCTGCGCCGGGTCGTACGTCCGGGCGAGCCGGGTCGCCGAGAACACGACCTTCTCGTTCACCCAGTCGTTCACGCGGCCGATGTCGAGGAGCCGCGGGCGGAGGGCGTTGCCGCCGTCCCAGCCACACGCCGCCGCGAGCGATGCGGCGCCGCCCGCGACGCTGAGCCGCACGAACGCCCGCCGATCGAGACCTTGCAACTTGGCGTCTTGGCGTCTTGGCGTCTGCCTTTCAGTCATGGCTTGGCAACCTTCCGCGGTACGAGCCGGTGAGGATCGCTCGCAGCGAGGCGGGATCCACGGCGAACACGAGGACCACGTGGGTGATCGTGAACGCGATGAAGATCCACACGATCCAGAAGTGCCAGTAGCGCGCCGCCTGGAACCCGCCGAACAGCGCCGTGAGCCAGCCGAACTGGACCGGCTTGTAGACGGCGAGCCCCGTCAACACCGCGAGCACGCCGAAGCCGTAGATGCTGGTGTAGGCGAGCTTCTGGAGCGGGTTGTGCTTCCCCTGGGGCGGGTGGTCCTTGCGGAGGTGGAGGTAGTACTTCGCCATCTCGAGCGCCCCGCGCACGTCGCGCGGCCGGAACAGCAGCGCCCGCCACTCGCCGCTCCCCACGAGATAGCCGAGGTACAGGAGGCCGACGGCCACGAGGGGCCACATCAGCGCGAAGTGCCAGTTGAGCGCGCCCGCCAGCCAGCCGCCGAGTCGGCTCCACGCCGGGAAGCGCTCGTCGTTGAACGGGCTCGGGAAGAACGGCCCGCCGCGGTTTCCGAACCGGGCGTATGCCTCGTAGATCTGGAGCCCGCTCGTGATCATCCCGGCGAGCACGATGACGGTCGCCCAGTGGGTCAGCCGGACGATCCAATGGTGGCGGCGCACGCTCATGCTTCACGCTACTTGCACGCGGCGCGGCACGAAAGGGGTCCGCGTGTGAGAGGTCTATGAGAAGCCTCTCATACCTCAGAAGAGACGCATCCATGACGCGAAGTCGGAGCGAACTTCCCAAGACAACAGCCTTCGCGACGTGATCGTCGAGATCCGCGAGCGCAGCTGGCTGAAGGGCGCCCCCGCCGACGTGATGGACCAGCGGACCTGCGTCGTGATCCCGTTCCGGGGAGACCGCATCTGCGAGATGCGTGACTACGCCGATTCCCACGTCTACGAGGAGTTCCTGAAACGGCGCGGGCGCGAATTGCCCCGGTTCAGCAAGGAGGCGCGGCCCTGGGGAGCCACAGAGTGAACGTGCTCCCGCTGCCCACGGAGCTCTCGACGCCGATGCTCCCCCCCTGGAGCTGGGCCAGGAGGCGCGCGATCGCGAGGCCGAGACCGGTGCCGCCGAACGCGCGGCTGCGTGACTGATCGATTCGGAAAAACCGGTCGAAGATCCGCTCGACATGCTCCGGAGCGATGCCCGGTCCGGTATCCTCCACGCCCACGCCCACCACGGCACCGTTCTCCCGGAGCGAGAACGTGACCGTGCCGGTCGTGGTGTAGCGCACCGCGTTGGACGCGAGGTTCAAGAGGATGTGACGCGTGCGGTCGGCGTCTCCCAACGCCCACACGGGCGCGGATGGGAAGAGGGGGGACGCGCTGCGGACGTCGAGGTTTCGGCCGGTGGCCATCGCTTCGGTGATTTCCTTGACCTCGGCCACCACCGCCGTCAGATCGAACGGCGCGCGGGCCAGCGCGAGCTGGTGGTTCTCGCCGCGGGCGATCAGGAGCAGCTCATCCACCATCTTGGTGGTGCGGTCGAGCTCGCGCTCCATGGCCATGAGCGCCTCGCGCACTTCGGCCTCCGAGCGGCCCTCGCCGAACGCCCATTGTACTTGGGCGCGGAGGTGCGTCAGCGGCGTTCGCAGCTCGTGGCTCGCGTCCGCGGTGAACGACTCCAGGGCGCGGTGGGCGCGATCCACGCGCTCGAGCATGCGGTTGATGCTGTCCGCCAGCTCGGTGATCTCGGTCTGGCCCGTGGGGCTGCCGATGCGCTTGCCGAGCTCCGCGGGTCCGATGGCGCGCGTCTCAGCCGCCACCCGTTCGAGCGGTCCGAGCGCGGCGGCGACGGCCTGCCGAGCACCGCGCCGGGCGGTGAGCACGGCCAGGGGCAGCAAGAGCAAAGCGGCCACCGCCAGACCGGCGAACCCCACCACATACAGCTCGCGGCTCGCGACGACGTAGATGTCGAATGCGCCGGCGGAGCGGTGCAGCGCGCGGTAACGCCAGCGCGCGCGCTGCGCGATCGCGGCCAGCAGGGCGCGACGCACTTCGTCCGGGGACGCGGACGCCGGCAATCCCTCCAGCCGCTTGGCCGGCATCCCGGGCGACAGGAAGAACACCTGCTGCATGCCCCCGGCGTTCGTCGTCGTGCGCGTGATCGCGACCTGACCGCCCATGCCGAGCAGCTGGTCGGCGAGGGCGGCGGGCATCACGCTGCCGGGGCCACCCGTGGAGTCGGTGTACGCGCCGAGCAGGGACTGGATGACGTCGGCGGAATGCTCGAGGGAACGCCGCAGGGCGGCCTCCCCCGCCATCGCGAACGCGGTCACGACGAGCAGCGCGTAGCCGGCGAGTGCCGTCCCCGCGACGCGGCTGAATCGCCTGGTCAGGACCGTGGCGAGACGGCGTTCGGTCACGATGCCCCCCCCGCCCCCCCCTCGAGCCGATATCCGACGCCGCGCACGGTGCGGATCGGCGGACTCTGGCCCGCGAACGTGAGCTTCTTGCGCAAATAGTTGACGTACACGTCGACCACGTTGGTCTCGGGGTCGAACTTATAATTCCAGACCGCTTCGGCGATGCGCGAGCGGGACACCGTGCGGCCGGCGTTCCGCATGAGGAACTCGAGCAGCGCGAATTCTCGCGGGCTCAAGTCCACCAGCCGCCCATCGTGCGTGACGCGGCGCGCCAGCGGGTCGAGGACCAGGTTGCCCACCGTGAGCGTCGCGTCCTTGTGGCGCAACTCGGCCCGGCGGATCAGGGCGTGCACGCGCGCGATCAGCTCGGACAGGTCGAACGGCTTGGTGAGGTAATCGTCCGCCCCGCCCTCCAGGCCGCGAACCCGCGATTCGAGCTCGTCCCGCGCGGTGAGCATCAGCACCGGGGTGAACACGCCCCGCCGCCGCAACTCCTCCACGACGCTGAAGCCGTCTCGCCCCGGCAGCATCACGTCGAGGATGATGCAGTTGTAGGTGCCGTCGAGGGCGCGATCGAGCGCCCGGTCACCGGACTCGGCTTCGGCGACGCCATAGCCCTCCTCGCGGAAGGCCTTGCTCAGAAACCGCCGCAGGTCGCGGTCGTCCTCTACGATGAGGATCTGCACGCCGCAAACGTACGACTCGCCCGCCTGCGCCGGCAATCGGCCACGGCCCGTATGAGACCCTTCTAATGGACGTGCGCTTCGCCGTCGCAGGTCGGGTGAGAGCAAGATGACAATGCTCTAACAACGCCCCCAGACACTTCCCCCGGAGCGGCGTCCTCGGCACATTGACGTCATGAAACGGTGTCTGCCTCGCGCGCTTCGCGTTGCGGCCCTGCTGACCTTGGGCGCCGTGCCGCCCGTGGCTCGGAGCGGCCAGCGCCCGGCGCCCCGGGACCGGATCGTCACGGCCGTGTTCGCGGGCGGGTGCTTCTGGTCCATGGAGCATCCGTTCGACCAACTCGACGGCGTCATCTCGGTGACCGTGGGATACATGGGCGGCCACACCAGGAATCCGACGTACGAGGAAGTGTCGTCCGGCGCAACGGGTCACCTGGAATCGGTGCAGGTCGCCTACGATCCGACTCGGATCGGTTACGAGAAGTTGCTCGACGCGTTCTGGCACAACATCGATCCGGTCACCTTCGAGGGGCAGTTCTGCGACTTCGGGCCCCAGTACCATACGGCCATCTTCTATCGCGACTCGACGCAACGCCGTTTGGCCGAGGCGTCGAAGCAGCAGCTCGAGACGTCGGGGCGGTTCCAGCAGCGGATCGCGACCGTGATCGTGCCGGCGGGCGAGTTCTATCCCGCCGAGGAGTATCACCAGCACTACTACCGCAAGAACCCGACTCGGTACCGGCTGTACCGCCTGGGCTGCGGCCGCGATCGGCGCCTGAAGGCGCTGTGGGGCGCGACCGCCCCCGCCGCGGAGGCACAACAGTGACGAAGCTCGCGGGGCTCCTCGCGCTCACGGTCGCGTTGATCGCCCAGGTCGCGGGCGCCCAAGATCGCCCCAAAGGATGGAACCCGATGCACTTCAAGAAGCTGAGTGACGCGGAGCTGCGAAGCACGCTGACGCCGCTGCAGTACGAGGTGACGCAGCACGAGGGAACGGAGCCGCCGTTCCGCAACGAGTACTGGGACAACCACCGTCTCGGGATCTACGTGGACGTCGTCACCGGGGAGCCTCTGTTCAGCTCGCTCGACAAGTTCGACTCGGGCACGGGGTGGCCGAGCTTCACGAAGCCGCTCGACCCGACGAACGTGCGCGAGCACGTGGACAAGTCGCTCTTCATGGTGCGCACGGAGGTGCGCTCGGCTCACGGCGATTCCCATCTCGGACACGTGTTCGACGACGGTCCGGCGCCCACGGGGCAGCGCTATTGCATCAATTCGGCCGCGCTCCGGTTCATTCCGGTCGAGCAGTTGGAGGCAGAGGGCTACGGGCAGTATGTCGCGCTGTTTCGTGCTGCCGACAGCAAAGCCACGACCCATAATTAGCAACTAGACGGCCCCCGCCCCCGGGGCCGTGCTTCGTCGTTCGGATATATTTCCCGTCATGAGGTATGCCGTGGTGTTCGCGCTGGCGTGCGCTGCGGCGTGCCAGACGCGGAACGTGAGCCGAGAGATGGACCGGGCGGATTCGCTCGGTTTCGCGGGGCTCGTGCCGCGCGATTCGGCCGACAGCGCACTGCGCCGGCCGCGGATCGTCCGCGAGCCGACCGTCGTGGTGTTCTGGTTGCGCGCCGCGGACACGCTGAACGGCGACGACCAGGCGGATGCCTTCAACGACTTGAAGTACTACACAGGGCAGGTGGTGTCCGCGCTCGAGGCGAACGGGATCCAGCTGCTCGCGACCAGTGCCGATACGGTGTACGTTGCGCTCCCCCATCGGCAGCGCCGCGCCATCCTCCTGTCGGGCCTCGACTATCCCTTCGGCTATCTCCTCATCGACCCGGGCGGCCCTGAGCGTATCCTCACGGGCGTCTACGCCGACGACGAGCTGATGGACGAGCTGCGCGCCTACTTCGATCTGCCGGAGGACACCACCACCGTTCGGCCACGGATCACGACCTGAGCGCCGCGCGCAGCCGCTCTCCCGATCTGGTCCTCGCCGGCGGCGACGTCTTGCTGCATGAGGACGGCTGGCGGGTGGCGCGGGCGGACGTGGTCGTGCGGGATGGGAGAATCGCGGCGGTCGGGAAGGCGGGGAAGGGGGAAGAGGGAAGCGGGAAGCGGCCCCACCTCCCCCCGCAGGTCCGCGACTGCAGTGGCTGTCTCGTGATTCCCGGCCTCATCCAGGCCCACGTGCATCTCTGCCAGACGCTGTTCCGGGGGCTGGCCGACGACCTGCGACTCGAAGCCTGGTTGGCGCGCCGCATCTGGCCGCTCGAGGCGGCGCACACCGAGGAGACCGTCTACTGGTCGGCGTTGCTGGGCGCGGCGGAGCTGCTGCTCGGCGGGACGACGGCGATCCTCGACATGGAAACGGTGCGCCACACCGGCGCCGCCTTCGCGGCGCTGGAGCGGATCGGGATGCGCACGACCGTGGGGAAGTGCTTGATGGACGCGCATCCCGAAGGGGCGCCGCTCGAGCTAGCGGAGTCCACCGATGCCGCGCTGGCCGAGGCCGAGACCCTGGCGCGGCGCTGGCACGGCGCCGCGGGCGGCCGGCTGCGGGCGTGCTTCGCGCCGCGCTTCGTGCCGAGTTGCTCGGGGCCGCTGCTCCGGGCTGCGAGCGAGCTCGCCGAGCGGTTCGGCGCGCAGCTGCACACCCACGCCGCCGAGACGATCGTCGAGCGCGAGACCGTGCTGCGGACCACGGGTCTCGAGGAGATCGCCTACCTCGACTCGGTCGGGATCTCGGGCGCCCGCGCGGCGCTGGCCCATTGCGTCTGGGTGGACGGGCACGAAATGACGCGCCTCGCGCAGCAGGGGACGAACATCGTGCACTGCCCGTCCTCCAATCTCAAGCTGGGGAGCGGCGTGGCGAAAATTCCCGAGATGCTCGACGCGGGCTGCCACGTGGCGATCGGCGCGGACGGGGCACCGTGCAACAACCGACTGGATGTGTTCGCCGAGATGCGGCTTGCGGCCCTCATCCAGAAGCCGCGTCTCGGCGCCGAGGTGCTCCCCGCCGGCACGGTCCTCGAGCTGGCGACGCTCGGGGGCGCACGCGCCCTCGGGCTCGAGCACGAGATCGGCTCGATCGCGGCCGGTAAGCGGGCCGATCTGGTCGTGCTCGACTTGCGCGAGCCGCACACTCGTCCGGCAACGGGAGACGCGGTGTCCCACATCGTGTACGCGGCCTGCGCCAGCGACGTGCGGGACGTGTTCGTGGACGGCCGGCCCGTCGTGCTGGGGCACGAGCTGCTGACGACCTCCGTGGACGAAATCGTGCACGAGGCTGACCGCTGCGCCGCAGAGCTGCAGCGCGCGGCGCGGTTGGCGTGACGCTCGCCGCCGTCTTCGCGCTGCTCGTCACCGCTCAGGCGCCCGGGGACAGCGGGGGGGCGGGGGGGGCGCTGTTCCAGGCGTGGTGCAAGTCGTGCCACGGCGCCGACGGGAGTGGCACGCCCGCGGCGACGACGCGCCTCGAAGTTCCCCCTGCCGACTTGAAGGAATGCAAGGGCTCGACTGCCGAGACCGAAGACCGCTGGGTCGGGGTCGTGACCAAGGGAGGCGCCTCCTTCGGCCTGTCGCTCGACATGCCGGCATTCGGCGACGCCGCGACGCCCGAGCAGGTTCGCGCCGTGGTGCGCTACGCCCGCTCGCTGTGCGGCGAGCCGGGCTGGCCGCCGGGCGAGCTCAATTTCCCGCGGGCGTTTCTCGCCGAGAAGGCCTATCCCGAGGACGAGGTCGTCATCACCGATCAGGGCCGCGGCCAGGAGCTCATCTACGAGCGCCGCCTGGGGAAGCGGTTTCAGGTGGAGGCGAGCGCCCGCTCGGCGTTCGACGGGCAGCCCAACGCCTTCGACGGCGTCACCGGGGCCGTGAAGTACAACGTGTGGCACAGCCTCGAACGCCGCGCGCTCGCGAGCGTCGGGCTCGAGATCACCCCGCCCCTGGGTCGCGCGGCGCTGTGGGAGGTCGAGCCGTTCTTCGCGTTCGGCGCGTCCCCAGCGCGCTCCCTGTTCGTGCAGGGTGAGATCGTGAGCACCTGGGAGGAGACGGCGGGCATCGCCGCGTTCGAGTATCGCCTCGGCGTCGCGCGGCAGATCGGTCGACTCGTGCCGATGGTCGAGGCGGGATGGACGGTCCCCCGGGAGGGGCAGGGCGAGCGCACGCTCTCGTTCTATCCGCAGATGTGGGTGCAGCTCTCGCGGCTCGGTCACGTGGCGGCTTCGCTCGGTGCGGAGCTGCCGGCGGTCGGCCCCGAGCCGTGCCATCCTCGGCTGATCGCGTTCGTGCTGTGGGATTACGGAGACGGGTCGCTATTCCGGGGGTGGTAGCTTCGCGCCGTTGACGTTGAACCGCTGAATCGTCTCGGTCAACTTCGCCGCCGCGACGGAGAGATGGTGCGAGGTCGTGGTCAGCTCGCCGAGCGACGCGATCTGCTGCTCGGTGGCGGCCGACGCCTGCTCCGCTCCCTGCGCCGCCGTCTCCGCGATCCCCGCCACCTCCTCCATCCGCCGCACCACCTCGCGAATCCGGCGCGCCTGCCCCTCCGTTTCCCCGGCGAACGCCGTGGCGAACTGTACCGTGGCGTTCAGATCCGAGAAGATCGCGTCGAGCGCCTGGCGCACGGCGGCCGACACGGCGCCCACGCCTTGGGCCGTCCGCCGGCCTTCTTCCATGGCCGCGAGCACCTGGGTGATCTGCTCCTGCGTCTGACGGACGCGCCCCTGCACTTCGTCCGCCGAGCGCGTGCTTTGCTCGGCGAGCTTGCGCACTTCGCCGGCGACGACGCGGAAACCGAGCCCGTGCTGGCCGGCGCGCGCCGCTTCGATTGCGGCGTTGAGAGCGAGGAGGTCGGTCTGGCTCGCGATGCGCGTGATCGCGTCCACCAGCTTGCCGATCTCGCGCGAGCCCTGGTCCAGCGTGCCGGCTGCGGCGGACACCTGGTCGAGGTGACCGACCAGGGCGACCAACAGCTCGCTCGCCCGCGCGATCTCGGCGCCATGGCGGCGCGCCTGCTGGGCCACCCCAGCGATCTGCCGCTCGGCTTCTTGCGCCCGGGCGTGCAGCTGCGAGGCCACCGTCGCCGCGGCCTCGGAGTCCTCACGCCCGTGGCCGATGAGCTGGCGCTGCCGCTCGGTGCCCTGGGACAGGTGCTGCGCGGTGCTGGAGATCTCCTGCGACGCCGTCTGGAGCTCCTGGGCCGACGCCGCGAGCTGCTGCGCCATGGTGGACAGGTCCCGGGACTGCTGCTGCACCTGGCGCACGATGCCGGCGAGCGCCTCGGTCGTACGGTTCACGCTCGACCCTAGATAGCCCAGCTCGTCCTGTTCCACGTCCCGCACCTTGACGGTGAGGTCGCCGCGCTCCACCTGCGCCAGCGTCTCGCGCGCCGCGCGCAGCCGGGCCACGATTCTGGTGAGCATCGGGATGAGCGCGGCACACGCGAACACGAGCACCAACGATTCTTCCGTGAACAGCCGCCAGCTCCAATCGCTTCCCCCGCTGCCCCCGCCCCCCCCGCCCCCCCCGCCCCCGCCGCCCCCGCCCGTTCCGGCGCGGATCGCAGTGACGAGCGCGAACCCCGTGAGGTTCATGATCAGGGCCTGCCACGCTTCGGTGCGGCCGAGGAACAGGGCGGCTTGGAGCGGGGCGATCAGGTAGAGCACGTAGAGCGCGTGTCCGCTGGGTCCGACCGCGAAGACCACGGCCGAGATCATCAACGTGCCGACCGCGATGCTCAGGTGGGGGTACCACGGCCGAAAGGGAGTGTCGCGCGCGACGCGGAGCACGGCGTAGTTCACCGCTGCGAACGTCGCGGCGGACCCCGCGACGAACCACCAGGTGATCGGGACCAGTCCCGCGAGGCGGAGGGCGGCGAGCAGCGCGACGGCGACGCCCACGAACGTCCAGCGGGCGCGGGTGCTGGACAGGAGATACTGGCGTTGCTTGGAGCGGTCCTCGTCGGCGAGCTGTTGGGGGAGGTCGACCGCGTCGGGCATGTCAGGGAAAATGGCCGGAGCGCGTGGGCAGGGGTAGAGGGGCTACATGCGGAACAGGTAGCTCACCTTGAGGAAGAACCCGTCCGACGTACGGCTCAGGTTCCGGAACCGGAACGCGTCCGGCTCGGTCAGCGACGAGCCGTAGCCGAGGAAGCACACCGTCCCGGGCGTGGGCTTGTAGGAGAAGAGGAAGTCCGAGCGGAAGTCGTTCGTGGTGACGCCACTCTGTGGACCGACGCGCGCGGTGGCGGCGGCGTCGAGCACCAGGGGGAGGCCGGTGCGCGGGTCGACGAGCGCGGCGCGTTGCTGAGCGAAGTACTGTCCGACGTAGCGGAAGAAGATGTATCGCGTCAGCTGGTATTCGAGCTTGATGCGGGGGATGTCGGCGACGGAAAAACGGCTCCCGTCCCGGGCGCGCGTGATGCGCTGGTACGTCCACAGCGCTTCGACCCGCACCGCCCGCGTCGGCTTCCACGTCAGCGTCGTCTGCGCGTCGAGCTCACGGCCGGCCGCGGCCTCGGCGAAGATCGGCACGGCACCGTAGCCGACGTTCAGCGCGGCGCTGACGGCACGGCTCGGCGTCGTGACGCCCGCGTTGGCGCCCAGCAGGTTGTACAAGCCGTGCGGCAGGACGAACGGCGTGCCGGAGCTCGTGTACCCCGCGTAGAACGCCGAGTCGAAGACCTGCTGCAGGTCGCTGAAGTTGACCGTCACTCCCCAGCCGCCCCGCGCGTTGACCGTCCACGTGTTCTGGAAGCCGCCCTCGATGGTGCTGCGGGCGTGCAGGAAGTCGTCGTAGCGCCACAGGGGCGTGTAGCCGACATAGGTCGACACTTGCTCCACGAGGCCGCCCGGCCGCCCGTACCAGCTGAACCGGTTGAAGAAGGTCGCCTGCACGTAGTTGCTCCTGGGCACGAAGCCCGACGCAGCCACGAACCCGGGGCTCACCGCCTGGATCTCGCCGTGGTTGCCGTACGCCCGCCCCGTCCGGTCGTACAGGGTCATGTCCCACAGCGTCCCGGCGCGCGCGCCACTCGGTCCGCTCGTCCACGAGCCCACGACCTGCGCCTGTGAGAACCAGAGCTTGCGCCACAGCACGCGCAGGTCGGAGCCCAGGAGGCGATTGTAGGCGTCGCCGTCGATGCGGTCGGTGTACACGAGCCCGGCGGTCGAGCTCGCGCCGAGGTCGCGCCGCACGCGCAGCAGGTTGTAGATCGGGTTGTCCCCACTCCCGGCCGATTGGTCCTTGTCGTCCACGGCGGCGAGGTAGGCGACGTTCGTGCCTCCAACCTTACCCGTGAGCTTGGCCCCGGCCACCGGCTGCGCGACGCGCCGTGTGTAGATCAGCCGGTTCGGCGTGTCGTACTGCTCCAGTCCCTCGAGAAAGAACGGCCGCTTCTCGGGGAAGAAGAGCGGGAACCGCGCGTTCGCCGTCACCTGACCCACGTCGGCCTCGACCTGAGAGAAGTCGGGATTCGCGGTCGCGTTGAGGCTCAGGTTCTCGGTGACCCCCCAGCGCAGGGTGCCGCCGAGATCGGGCTCGCCCGTGTAGAGGTAGCCGGTGGGGCGCGGCGTGCCGCTCACCTTGGTGGTGAACTCGGGTGTCACGTCCATCACGAGACCGCGGTGCAGCTCGGTGAGCCCGACCAGCTTGCCCGATTGGATGAGAAAACTCGCGCTCGCCCGCACCGCCGGCGCCCAGGTATCCTCGTACCCCGTGTGCTGCGTCTCCCGCACGACCTGGAAGCCCCAGATCTGCGGATCGGCCGATTGGTAGCGCAGGCTTTTGAAGGGAATGCGGATCTCGACTTCGTAGCCGAAGTCCGTCAGCCGACCGCGCGACTCGAAGACATAGTCGGGGTTGAGATCGATCGTGGCGTCGAAGCGTCCGCCCGCCGTCGGGCCGCCGGCGGCGGACTCGAAGCCGTCGCTCCAGATGCCGTCCTCTTGCACACCCAGGGGATTCACGGCGAAGAGGAGCGCGCGGCGGTGATCGGCGTAGGTGTCGAGCAGTAGCACGACGCGATCGTCGGCGTCGATGTTGTCGCGGTCGGCGAGCGTGGCGCGCACGGCGGCGCTCCCCCCGTGCACCTCGTAGGCGCGGATGCCGAAGTAGATCGCATCGGGGGAATACCACACGAGTACTTCGGTCGAATCCGCCGCGGGTCGCCCGTCGACGGGCCGGTACTGCGAGAAGCCGCGCAACCGAGCGGCCTGCCGCCACACCGGCTCGTCCAGCAGGCCGTCCACCTGCACCGCGGCAGGGAGGCGGGGGATCGCCACCTCGAGCTGCTTCGCCACACCGCTGTACGTCGGACCAGCCTCCGCGGAACCCACTTGGAGCGCGAGCAGGAGGGGGAGCATGGAGCAAAGGTAATTGCGGATTGTGGATTTCGGATTGCGGAATCGATCGACCGGCGTCGATCGTCGCTTACGAATCGTCAGCCCGAATGGCCATTCCGCAATCCGCAATCCGCAATCTATTCGTATCTCAGCGCGATGATCGGATCGAGGCTCGCCGCCCGGCGGGCCGGCCAGATGCCGAAGAACAGACCGACGGCGGCGCTGAAGACGAAGGCGAGGAGAATCGCGAGCGGCGAGATCAGGGTGTTCCACTGGGCCAGCTTGGAGATCAAGATGGCGCCGAGCGAGCCGATCAGGACGCCGATCACGCCGCCCACGAGACACAGGACCAACGCCTCGACCAGGAACTGGAACATGATGTTGAACCGCGTCGCGCCGAGCGCCTTGCGGACGCCGATCTCGCGGGTGCGCTCGGTGACCGACACGAGCATGATGTTCATGATCCCGATGCCCCCGACGAGCAGGCTCACGGCCGCGATTCCTGCGAGCAGGTACTTGAACGTGTCGGTGGTCTGCTGCAGGGTCGCCAGGATGTCGGTCTGGTTGCGGATCTGGAAGTCGTTGTCCTGGCCCGGCCGGATCTTGTGCTGACGCCGCAGCACGCGCTCGATCTCGATCATGGCGAGGTTCATGGACTGCAGATCGCGCGCCTGCACCGTGATGGACCGCAGCCGATCGGTGCCCATGATGCGGTAGCGCGCGGTCTGGAGCGGAATGAGGATCTGCTCGTCCGGGTTGAAGAACGACCCCTGGGAGCCCTTCTCCGACAGCACGCCGATGATCTCGAAGGCGATCCCCCGGATCATGATCTCCTGGCCGATCATGGCGTCGCGGTTCGAGTTGAGCAGTTGCGGGACGGCGGATCCGAGCACGGCGACGCGGCGCCGCGCCGCGTCGTCCCCCGCGGTGAACATGCGACCGGCCGTGATCGTGTAGTTGCGAACCGGCAGGTAGTTCGGCGTCGTGCCGACGATGCTCACGTTGATGTTCTGGTCGCCCTTCTGGACCTGCAGGTTGCCGCTCAGCTCCGGCACGACCGCGCTCACGTACTGGGCGTTGTTGGCGAGCGCCGTGTCGTCGTCCAGCGTGAGGCTCACGCGGTTGCCGCTGGCGACGCCGCGCATGAAGCTCTGGCCCGGATAGATGCTCAGTAGCGTGGGGCCGAGCGCCTGAATGCGGTCCTGGACCGACTTCTGCGCACCCGAGCCGAGCGCGATCATCGTGATGACCGCACCGACCCCGATGATGATCCCCAACATGGTGAGCAGCGAGCGCAGCTTGTTCGCCCGTAGCGCCTCGAGTGCGACCTTGACGATCTCGCCGAGCAGCATGGCTACCTCCCCGCGGCGCTCGTGAGCACGAGCACCGTGTCCCGCTCCGCCAGGCCGCGCGTCACCTCAATGTGGTCCTGGTCGGTGAGCCCCGTCTCGATCGGCACGGGCACGATCTTCCCGCCGCGCAGCGCGAACACGATGTAGCGGTCGCTCGGGCCGCTCCGCGCCGCGGCGCCTGACGTCCCCGGTTGGTTGCGACTGCGTATCTGCGCCGGCAGCTGCCCCTTCCTGGTGGCCTCGGCCGCGTGGAGCTTGCTCCCGTCGGCCGTGTCGCCGCCGCTCGTGGAGGGCGCGTCCGCCGCTTGGGTGCCGGCCAGCTGCTGCTGCACTGCCTGAGGGTCGAGGCCGAGCACGCTCGCCGCCGAGGCGACGTCGCGCAGCGTCCGCAGCGCGGCGTTGGGAACTGTGAGAACGCCCTGGCGCTGCCCGACGTGGATCTCCACCTCCGTGTTCATCCCCGGCTTGAGGAGGTGCTCGGGGTTCAGGATGTTCACGTCGACCGGGAACATTGTGACGTTTTGGCTGACCTGCGCCTGCGGCTCAATCTTGAGGACGTGGCCGTCGAACGTGCGGTTCGGGTACGCGTCCACCGTGATTGTGACCGGCATGCCCGGTTGTACCTTGCCGACGTCCGTTTCGTCCACGAGCGCGGAGACCTGCACCGTGTCGAGGTTCGCCATCTTCAAGATCACGGTGCCGCCGCCCACGTCGCTGGTCGGGCTCGAGATCACGGTGCCGAGCACCGCGTCCAGCTCGAGGATGGTGCCGGTGATCGGGGCGCGCACCTGCGTGTCCTCCATCGCGTCCTTGGCGGTCTGAAGGTTCGCCTGGGCCGTGACGACCGCCGCCTGGGCGGTCGCCGCTGCCAGCCGGGCGGAGTCCAGGCCGGCGTCCGTGATCGATTGGCTCTGGTGCAGAGACTCGCTGCGCTTGAGCTGCGCCGTGGCATTTTCGAGCTGCGCCTTCGCCACGGCGAGGCTCGCCTGGGCTTGGGACAAGTTGTTCTGTGGAATCCGCGGGTCGATCTTCGCGAGCAGCTGACCCGCCTTGACCTCGTCGCCGGTCTGCACCGGCATCTCGAGGATCTCTCCGGAGGCCTTCGATTTCACGCTCAGGGTGAGGATCGGCTGGATCACGCCCGAGGCGGTCGCCACGACGACGATGTCGCGGCGCTCCACGGGAGTTTTCGTGTACGGCGGCGTGGATTCCGCCTTCCTGCATCCTGGGAGGCCGAGCAGCCACGCCGCGGGCGCGGCCAGGAGCAATCGCCTCAGCATGGTCATCGCGGCGTCGTGGTCGACGGCTGTTGCTGACGGAGTCCGGGCAGTCCACCGCCGGTCACGTTCTGGAAGCGTTGGCGGAATTGCTGCTGCGCCCGGACGAGTGACGCGCTCGGCAACACGAGCACCGTATCCGTGTCGGTCAGACCGCTCGTGACCTCGATGTAGTCCTGGTCGGTGAGCCCCGTCTTGATGGGGAGGGCCACAGTCCTGCCGCCCCGCAATGCGAACACGACGTAGCTGTTACTGCTGGCGTTGCGTGTCGACCTGCCGTTCCCGCCCCCTCCCCTCCCCCCCTGGAATTGGCCACGCAGTTGCGCGAGCAGCGCCCGCTCGGCCGTGGTGAGCTCCCCACCGCTCGTCATCTTGCCGAACACGGCCTGCACCTGCTCGGGTGTTACGCCGGGTGGCAGCGTGATCGTGCGGCCGTTCGGCGTCGTATACGTCGCTCGGGCCTTGCCCGTATCGGCCGCGGGGCGAACCGTGCCGTGGCCCGAGGCGGTGGCGGCCGGGCGAGGCGCGTCCGCCGCCTGGGCGGTGACCTCCTGCTCGACCACCTGGGGGTCGAGGCCGAGCAGGCTCGCGGCCGAGCCCACATCGCGCGGCGTGCGCAGGGCGGCGTATGGGACCGCGAGGACGCCCTGGCGCTGCCCCACGTGGATCTTGACGGCGGTGTTCATCCCCGGCTTGAGCAGGTGCTGTGGGTTCGGGATGTTGATGAGCACGGGGAAGACCGTGTTGTTCTGGTAGATCAACGCCTGCGGGTTGATCTTGAAGACGGTTCCGTCGAACGTGCGGTTCGGGTACGCATCGACGGTGATCGTCGCCGGCATACCGGGCTGCACCTTGCCGACGTCCGTCTCGAGCACTGACGTCGAGTCCTGCACGGTGTCGAGGTTCGCCATCTTGAGGATGACCGTGCCGCCGCCCAGGTTCGGGCTCGAGATCACCGTGCCGAGCACCGCGTCCAGCTCGAGGATGGTGCCGGTGATCGGGGCGCGAACCTGCGTGTCTTCCACCGCGTCCTTGGCGGTCTGGAGGTTCGCCTGGGCCGTGACGACGGCCGCCTGGGCGGTGGCGTACGCGAGCTTCGCGTTGTCGTAATCGGTTTCCGCAATCGAGTTGCTGTGGTAAAGGGCCTCGCTCCGCTTGAACTGCGCCGCGGCGTTCTGGAGCTGTGCCTGCGCCCGGTCGAGGTTCGCCTCGGCTTCGGTCAAGTTCTGCTGCGGGATCCGCGGGTCGATCCTGGCCACCCGCTGACCCTTCCGGACGTCGTCACCGGTCTGGACCGGCATGGCGATGATCTCCCCCCAGGCCTTCGACTTCACGCTGAGCGTGAGGATCGGCTGGATCCTGCCGGTGGCGATCGCCGCTACGACGATGTCACGGCGCTCGACCGGGACTCTCTCGTAGAGCGGCGCGGTCTCCGCTTTCTGGCAGGCGGCGGCGAGGATGGTCCACGCGGCGGCCGCCACGCTCGCGACGGGGCGCTTCATGCCGGCCGCTCCATCTGCTGGTCGCGCTCGACCAAGCCGTCCCGCAGGTGGATCTGGCGACGCGCGTGCGCCGCGATGTCCGCCTCGTGCGTGACCAACACGATCGTCTGGCCGGTGTCGTGCAACTCTTGGAACAGGCGCATGATCTCCGCTCCCGTGGCCGAATCGAGGTTGCCGGTCGGCTCGTCGGCGAGGAGGATCGAGGGGTCGTTCACCAGCGCGCGCGCGATGGCGACCCGCTGGCGCTGGCCGCCCGACAGCTCGTTCGGTTTGTGGTCCATGCGATCCCCCAGGCCCACGCGCTCGAGCGCCCGCGCCGCCTTCTCGCGCCGCGGCTTCGCCGGGAGCCCGGCGTAGATCAGCGGCAGCTCCACGTTGTGGAGCGCGTTGGCCCGCGGGAGCAGGTTGAACGTCTGGAACACGAACCCGATCTCCTTGTTGCGAATGCGCGCGAGCTCATCGTCCGTGAGATCCGACACCTTTTGGCCGTTGAGCCAGTACTCGCCGGACGTCGGCGTGTCGAGGCAGCCGATCAGGTTCATGAGGGTCGATTTCCCGGAGCCGGACGGGCCCATGACGGCCACGAACTCGTTCCTGCGGATCTGGATGTCCACGCCGCGCAGCGCGTGCACCACCTCGCCGCCCATGTCGTAATTGCGCGCGAGCTTGTGGGTCAGGATCACGATGTCCGGCAGCGGCGTGTCGCCGGTGCGGAACGTCATCGTCTGGGCGCTGGTCACACGCTGTGCCCCACGAGCGCCTCGACCTGGGCGCGCGCGATCAGGTAGTTGTAGCGCGCCTGGACCTGGTTCACCTGGGCCTGGGTCAGATTGGCCTCCGCGGTGAGCAGGTCGAGCAGGGTCGCGGCGCCCAGGCGGTACCGCTCTTGCTGGACGCGGAGCGCCTCGGTCGCGGCCTCGACGTTGGCGCCCGTGATCCCGATCTGGGCGTACGCGGTGAACGTGGCGGCGAGCTGCTGGGTGAGCTGGGCGCTGACCAGGCGGCGCGTATCCGCGGTCTGGGCCCGGGCGACGTCTAAGGTCACGCCGTTCTGGGCTGCGGTCTGTTCGCGCTGAAAGCCGTTGAACAGCGTCCACGAGAGCCCGATTTGCAAGCGGTTGAGGTTGTGCTGGCTGACTCCCGGTTCAAACCCTTCCCACGGTTGGGTGAGCCCCTGGCTCGACGTGCCGTAAGATGCGGTGAGCGTGGGCAGGTAGGGCGAGCGGGACGACCACACGGCCGCCGCCGCGGCGCGCTCCTGGGCAGCCGCCTGCGCGACGACCGGAGCCTGCTCGAGCGCTGCTGCCCGGAGCCCCGACGTATCGGGGACGGCCGGCAGCTGCGAGTCGGGCACGGCGCGGACGGCGCCGTCCGCGCCGATCTGCCGCGCCAGATTCGCCTGGGCCGTGGCCAGATTGGCCTGCGCCTGGAGCAGCGCCAGCTGGGCGTTGCCGAGGTCCACCGTCGAGGTGAGCGTGTCGGATCGTGTCGCAGCCCCGGCCTGGAACTTGTTGACGGAGATCTGGCGCTCCTCCTTGGCCCGCTGCACCTGCGCTTCAGCCACGCGCACCAGCTCTTCGTCCGCGAGCCCGGTGAAAAAGAGCTGCTGCGTCGCGGCGGTCACCTGGTAGCGCTGGTTGACGAGTCCGGCGTCGGCCGCGTCCTCGGTCGCGTCGGCGTTCTTGTAGTTCGCCAGGCGCCGGAAGCCGGTGAACAGGTCGACAGACGCGGTGAGCCCGGTATTGTAGGTGTACGTGCCCGCGGGGATCATGACCCCGATGCCGCCGACCGTGGTCGTGTTCTGTCGGGAAGCGCTCGACGTCAGCATGACACTGGGCAGGAACGCGCCGTACGCCGCCCGCTTCTGCCACCCCGCGTTCGTCACCGCCCCGCGCGCCTGCACCACCGTCGGCTGCACGTCGAGCGCGCGGCGTACCGCCTCGGCGAGCGTCACCTGAAGCGGCGCCTGCTGCGCCACGAGCGCAGCCGGGCCCGCCAGCGCGAGCCCGGTCACGACCAACACTGTTACCGATCGCCACCTTCCCATCATTGTTTCTTCCCGCCGCTCTGGCGTTCCTGGTCTTGATGATGCCGATACCGGGTCACATGGTCGCGGTATTGCGCCGCCTGGGTCGGGGTCAGCTGCCGCACGACCTCAGAATCCATGTCGGCCCGGATCGTGTCGAACTTGGGCTTGACGGTCTCCCACACGGCGTTCATCCGCGCCCAGTGGCGCTGCAGCACCGCGCCGACGGAGTCATGTTGAACCGCGCTGAGGTGGAGCTCCTCCGTGAGCGACGCCAACATCCGGTCGGGGCCGCGGCTGGGGGCCGCGGACGCCGCGGCGCGCCGGACCCAGAGCGCCCGGGCGCTGGCTCCCACCACGATCCCGGTGACAAGCGTGGCAGCCAGGAGCAGGACGGCCCACGTCGTAGAGCGGTTGAGCATGACGGCGAGTCCAGCCTTTCTAGTTGTCGATGACCGACGCGAGGATCGCTTCCGCCTCGGGCGCCTGCGTCGAAGGTGCGAGCAGCGCGTCCGGGACGGAGGTGCGGCCCGGGGCGGCGTTGGCCACGCCGTGGCCCAGGAGATAGGCGGCGGAGAGAGCGATGACCACCGCGGCCGCCACGCCGACCCTGGCCCAGCGGGCGAGCACGGCGTCCCACGAGCCCGTGCGAAGCCGCTGCGCGCGTGCCAGCACGCGCGCGACGAACTCGGCGGAGTCACCCGGGTCGAGCGCCTGTCGCAACGCGCTGCCGAGCACCGGATCGGGCCGGTGATCGAACGGCAGAGAGTCCTTCATTCCGCATCCTCCTTCCAGTCCGCGAGCAGCGCACGCAACAGGCGCCGCGCGTGGAACACCTCCGAGCGCACCGTGCCCTCGGGAATGCCGAGGACGGCGGCGATCTCGGCGTGCGAGTACCCCTCGACGTCGAACAGTACGACCGCGATGCGGCGTCGCTCGGGCAGCTCCGCGAGCGCCTCCCGGAGCCGCTGTGCCAGCGCCCGCCGCTCCGCGGCGCGGTCGGGGCGCGCGCCGCCGGCCACCAGCCCCGCCTCGAGCAGCTCCGCTCGCCGCACGGTGCGGCGGCGGCGGCGGTCGGTGGCCGCGTTGGCGACGATCCGCAACAGCCAGGGGCCGAACGGTCGGCGCGGATCGTACTGGTCCAGCTTCCGCAGCGCCGACAGCATGGCGTCCTGCGCCGCGTCGTCGGCGTCGTCGGGATCGCCGAGCACCGCGCGCGCCACCCGGCGCGCCGTCGCCGAGTAGCGCTCCACCAGCGTGCCGAACGCCTCGCGGTCGCCGGCCAGGGCGCGGGCGACCAGGGTCGCCTCGTCCTGCTGAGCTATACGCGCGACCTCCTGCGGGGGTTGGGGATCAGCCATCGTCGGTGTCGCGCGTGCGGCGGCGCTCGAAGGCGTACAAGCCGAAGGCCAATGCCAGCGTGAACGCCCCGGCGGCGAGCACGATTCCCATGATCCGGGGGAAGGCGAGCAGCAACGTTCCCAGTCCCGCGAGGGTGAGCGCCGCCGTCAGCGCGATGCCGTGCCGCAGGCCACCCGCCACCCGACGCAGGGCGACGACGGCCATCGCGCCCAGCTCGTAGCCCGACCGCTTGTGTGGGTCCGCGGACGAACCCTGGGCACCGTCCGCCGCGGCGGTGCCCACGAGCTTCGGCGGCAGCGGCACGCGACGCGGCTGCAACACGATCTCGCGGCTGGACGCGAGGTCGCGGCGGAACTGGGCGGCCAGCTCTCCGGTCAGCGTCTCGCACTCGGCCACGAGATCGAGCTCGTAGTTGGTGAGGAGACTCGAGACGTTCATGTTGCTCGAGCCGATGCGGGCCCACCGGCGGTCCACCAGCATGGTCTTGGCGTGGATCATCGGGCCCTGGTACTCGAAGACGCGGACTCCTGCGCGCAACAGCGCGCGATAGCCGACGCGCGTGAAGTCGCGCAGCACCGGCAGGTCGCTCGATCCCGGGACGAGCAGACGCACGTCGACGCCGCCCCTCGCCGCGTCGAGCAGGCTCGCGTACAGCGGCGCGGGCGGAACGAGATACGCGTCCGTGATCCACAGACGCTCGGTCGCCGTCGCGAGCAGGAGGCCCACCGCGCGGTACACGCGTGCCCGGCCGGGCACGCCCTCCAGCACACGCGCCGTCGAGTCGCCGCACGGCTCGGGGTCGGCGGCAGGCTGCTCGGCCGGGAGCGGCTCGCCCGCGCGTCGCCAGATCCGGCCGAAGGCCAGGTCGAGGGCGCCCGCCGCCGGCCCGCACACGGCGACCATCGTGTCGCGCCACGGCCGGCGCTGGCGGACCGGGTCCCCCGCCCACTCGTCGCCGATGCACAGCCCGCCGAGCATGGCGCGGGTGCCGTCGGTGACGAGCAGCTTGCGGTGGTCCCGCGAGATCAGGTCGAACGGATGCCGCGAGATCAGCGGGTGGAAGGCGCGCACTTCGACGCCGGCCTGCGCGAGGCGGCGCCAGTACCGGCGCGACGTCCCGAACGAGCCGAGGGCGTCGTAGAGCACCCGCACCGGCACGCCCGCCCGCGCACGCTCGGCCAGGGCGTCGGCGAAGCGTCGCCCCGTGCGGTCGTCGCGGATGATGTAATTCTCAAAGTGGACCCAGCGCCGGGCGGCGGCGATCTGGGCGAGCATCGCGTCGAGCGCGCCCGGACTGTCGGGGTAATGCTCGAGCCGGTTGCCCCCGATCGGCCGGGCTCCCGCAGCGCGGTCGATCGCCAGGGCGAGCTGGTCGCGCTCGGCCGCGCGGGCGGGGAGGGCGGAAGCGGCGGCACCGGGCGCGCGGGCGGCGGGAACGCTCACCCCACGGACGCCCCGGGCAGGGGCGCGCCGAGACCGAGCGTGCTCTCCGCGGGCCGCAGCGCCTGGATCACGAAGGCGATGTGCTCGTCGAGGGGCACGCCCAGCTCCTCGGCGCCCTGGCGCACCTCGTCGCGGTTCACGCCGCGCGCGAACGCCTTGTCCTTGAACTTCTTCCTCACCGACGAAACCTCGAGGTCGCCGAAGCTCCGAGAGGGGCGCACCAGCGCGCACGCGACTAGAAAGCCGCACAGCTCGTCCACGGCGAACAGCGCCTTCGCCATGACCGTGTCACGCGGCACGCCGGAGTAGGTCGCATGACCGAGGATCGCGCGGCACAGCGGCTCCGGAAGCCCGCGCTCGCGCAGCAAGCGGACGCCCCACGCGGGATGACCCTCGCTCGGCGAGTGCTCGTGGTTCGGAAACTTCTCGTAGTCGAAGTCGTGCAGCAGTCCAACCATCCCCCACGTCTCCGGGTCCTCACCGTGCTTGATGGCGTAGGCGCGCATGGCTGCCTCGACCGCGAGCATGTGCTGGCGGAGCGAGGGGGACAGGGTCTGCTCGCGCATCAGGGCTAGGGCTTCGGCTCGGTTCACTCGATCTCTACTCCGTGAACCCCGGGGCATGGCCCCGGAGTTGGTCTACCCGGACGGGCGTCGTGTCTACGTTCCAACGTTCCGCCCACAGCTCGGCGACCAGAATCGGCCAGAGCTTGCGGGCGTTGTTACGGCGCCCTGCCCGGTGTTCCGCCAGGAGCCGCGCCGTGGGCGCGCCCGGGAACAGCCTTGGCTGCGCCAGACAGCGGTCGGCGAGCGCGGCGAGCCCCGTGTTGAGCCAGCGCGCGACCGGCACCGACAGGCCGCGCTTCTTGCGGCGGATGACGTCGTCCGGCACCAACCCCCGCGCGGCTTCCTTTAATATCGCCTTGGTGGTCCAGCCACGCACCTTGAGCGCCGACGGCGCGGGAAGCGCGAGCTCCATCACTTCGCGGTCGAGATACGGCGCCCGCGCCTCGATGGACGCGAGCATGGTCCCACGGTCGACTTTCACGAGCAGGTTGTCGGGCAGGTACGTCAGGAAGTCGAGCCACAGGATCCGGTTGAGCGGGTCGGTCTGGGGGAACCCGTTCAGCCAGCAGGCGACGTCCGGGACCGTCCTCCGCTCCCTCCCGGTGTCGACGCCTGGCCCGAGCGCCCCGAACCAGGTGAGGTGACGCTCCAGCGACGGCAGTTCCGCGGCCGCGACGAACTGCTTCAGGAGAAACTCGAGCGTCACCTTCCCGGTCGAGGTCGGCAGCCGCTCGACCGCCCAACGAATCGCGCGCCTGAGCGCGGACGGCACGCGGAGGTAGCCCTGCGCGGCTTTGTGGCCGAGGTACGTGGGGTAGCCGCCGAACAGCTCGTCCGCCCCCTCACCCGAGAGCACCACCTTCACGTGCTCGCGTGCCGCTTCGGCGAGGAGATAGGTCGGCAGGATGGCCGGGTCACCGACCGGCTCGGCGAGGGAGCGGGTGACCACGTCGAAGGCGCGCCCCAGGGCGGTGTCGTCAGCGGCGACGACGTGGTGAATCGTGCGGATGTGGTGCGTCACCGCCGCGGCGTAGGGACTCTCGTCATAGCCGGGCTCCGCGAACCGGACCGAGTAGGTGTGGATCTGCTCTCCCGCCATCACGCGCGCCGCCGCCGCCGCCAGCAAGGACGAATCGAGCCCGCCGCTCGTGAACACGCCCACCGGGACGTCGGACATCAGCTCGCGCTCGACCGCACGCAGCAGGACGTCGCGGAGCGCCGCCGCGCCATCGAGCCGCGCCGGCCGCGCCGCCACGGCCGCGGCGTCCCAGTAGCGTCGCACGGCGACCGTCCCTCCCTCCCTCCCCTCCGCACGGCCCGCCACGAGGACGTGCGCCGGCGGCAGCTTCGAGATCCCGGCGAGCATCGTGTACGGCGCGGGAACGTACCCGAGCGCCGCGTACAACGACGCGGCGAACGGATCGACGCGGCGCGGCTGGTCAGGGTACACCAGGAGGGCCTGGATCTCGGAGGCGAACCGCAGCTCCCCGTCGATCTGGGTCCAGAACAGCGGCTTCTCGCCGGCGCGGTCGCGCGCGAGCACCAGCCGCTGGCGCTGATCGTCCCAGACACCGAGGCCGAACATCCCCTCGAGGCGAGCCACGGCGTCAGGCCCGAAGCGCTGGTACAGGGGCACGATGGTCTCGATGTCCCCCGTGGAGCGGAACGGGTATCCGGCGTGCGCGCACTCCCGCCGCAAGTCGGGTGCATTGTAGATCTCGCCGTTGCACACCATCCAGATCGAGCGATCGGGATTCTGGAACGGCTGGTCGCCGGTGGTGAGGTCCATGATCGCGAGGCGGCGGGCGCCCAGCGCCGCACGGTCGTGCACGACGATGCGCTCGCCATCCGGGCCGCGGTGGGCGAGCGCCGCCGCCATGGCCGGGAGGCAGTCGGGGTGCTTGAGCGACGCGTCCCGCAGGGAGACGGCGCCGAAGATGCCGCACATTACTTCACGCCACGTCGGACTGACGGACAGTCGGACCGTCGGACCGCAGCGTCGGCTCCGAAACCGGCGCACCGGTCCGACGGTCCGACCGTCCGACGGTCCGACTTGGGTTCGCACGGCCCGTACGCCGCATAGTGCCCGTCGGCGGCGAGGAGGGGGAGGGCGCCGCCCAGCACCGCGCGGCTGTCGCGGTCGCCCGCGGCCGCGAGAAACACGGTGGGGACGGGGCAGCGGGCGAGCACGTCGCGCCAGTAGCCCGGCGGCAACAGCGGCGACCCCGGCATGGCGCGATAGCGCTCGTGGTACTCGGCGATGTAGTTGCTGGTCAACTCTCGCGCCGTGGCCGTCGCGACCGCGATCGGCCGCCCGAGGTAGAATGGGAGCGACGGCGGGTAGGCGGCGACGCCCAGCACCGCGCCGGCGCCGCCCGCCCGGCCCAGGGCTGCAGCGGTCGCGCTCGCCACGGCCGCGGACGAGCGGTCTTCGCCCACCGCCGCCATCAGCCTGCCGCTCACGAAGGGGATGGCCGTCACCACCATGGCATACCCCCCGATCGCGAGCCGGGCGCGCCGGTGCAGCGCGCCGAGCGGCACGAGGATCGCGGAGAGCAGCACGACGACCCCGAGGGCGATCGCGGTCGGCGGAATGGCGGCCTTCTCGGCGGGCGTGAGGTCGATCGGCGCGGGCAGCCACCGGGTGAGCGCCACGAGGCCGAATCCCGCGACGAGGGCGATGGCGCCGTACACGCGCGCCGCCACGTCGATGCCGCGCGTGACGATGTTGCGCGTCGCGGCCAGCGCGAACGCGGGCATGAGCGGCAGCACGTATTGCGGCAGCTTCGACTGGTTGAGCGTGAGCAGGGTGAGCGGAACGATCACCCAGCAGGCTAGAAGCAGCGGCTCCCGGGCGGCGGGCTCCCGCCGGGCCCGCCATGCGTCGCGCCAACGGTCGATCCGCGCGAGCGCGGGCACGACCCAGGGGAACGCCGCGACCGGAACGATGGGCAGGAAGTACCAGAACGGCGCGGTACGGTGGAAGCTCGGCGTGGTCATCCGCTGGAAGGTTTCGCGGACGAAGACGTAGGATGGGAACTGCGGGTGGCGGGCCGAGACCGCGAGGAACCACGGCAGCGCCACCAGCGCGAACGCGGCGAGGCCGCGCCAGCGGAAGAGCGGTCGCACCGGGGCGCCGGTCGCGAGCGCGTGGGGGACCACGACCAGGAGCGGGATCGCGAGGGCGATTGGTCCCTTGGTGAGCGCGCCGACGCCCATGGCCGCCCAAGCGGCGATCGACCAGCCCTCGAAGAACCAGAGGATCGCGGCTGTAGTGCAGAGGGTGAGCGTGCTGTCGAAGATCGCCGCCCGCGCGTAGGCGAGCGGCATCACCATCGTGGCATACGCGAGCGCGACGACCCAGGCCGCGTCCTCGCCCCAGCGGCGGCGCGCAAACCACGCGAGCAACGCGACCGTCGCGAGCGTGGCGAGATACGCCGGCAGACGCGCGGCGGTTTCGGTCGGTCCGAGCAGCGCCACGAGGCCCGCCGCCGCGGCGAAGTAGACGATCGGCTTGTCGAGGTACGGAAGCCCGTTGAGGTGCGGCACGAGGTAGTCGCGCGACTGCGCCATCTCCCGCGCCACCTCCGCGTTGCGGCCCTCGTCGGGGTCGAGCAGACGGTAACCGCTCAAGTTCCAGCCGAGCGCGACCGCCGCGAGCAGCACGAGCCACGGCAGTCCGGCGTACGGCCGCGGGGGCAGGGGGGCGGGCGGGGATGAGGGGGGCAATGGCACCAGCGGAATGGCGTGAATAAGCTTGACGTGTGGGTGACCGACCTCGGGCGCTAAAGCTATTCGAGCGCGCCTACCAGTGCCAGTTGGCGGGCGATCTCGCCGCCGCGATCCGGTTGTACCAGGCGTCGATCGCCGAGCGGCCCACCGCCGAGGCGCACACGTTTCTCGGCTGGGTGTACTCGTTCCAGCGGCGCTACGAGGAGGCGATCGCCGAGTGCAAACGGGCGATCGCGGTCGATCCCACGTTCGGTAATCCCTACAACGACATCGGGTGCTACCTGACGGAGCTGGGGCGGGAGGACGAAGCGATCCCGTGGCTCGAGCGGGCGATGCAGGCGCCGCGCTACGCAGCGCCGCATTTTCCGCACGTCAACTTGGCGCGGATCTACGAGCAGCAGGGCCGGGTGCTCGACGCGGTCGCCGAGTACGGCCGGGCGCTCGAAAAGATGGCGGGCTATGGCCCCGCGGTGGTGGGGTTGCGGCGGCTGCAGAGCAGGGTGAACTGACGGGCCGCGCTGCGACCCGGCGCGCGTTCTCTTGCGGTTCCCGGCCGCCGCACTCATGTTAGCGCCACCGATATGACGTGTAGCCTCCGTGCGATCCGCGTCGCCGCAGCGGCCTTCGAAGCGGCGCTGCTGTGTGGTTGCACGAATCCGATGCAACCCGATTTTCCGCTCACGCTACGATTACGTTTGGTGAACAACGTGGCGGGCGACACGGTTTACGTCGCCGCGCGAGGCGATGAGTCACTCTATCCGGGTCTCATCGTGCCGCCGTCGGACAGCGGGTGCAGCGACGTCTATGCCTTCGCCGATTCGGCACCGGTGGAGGTTCGTTCGTGGCGCACGGGCGGGCTCTACGGCGCCTCCTGGATTTACCCGGCGCGCAGTCTCGGTTGGCACACGGTCGCGAGCGCAACCGGCATCGACGTGGCGCCGAGCGGCGCCTGCTAGCCGTCAGGCCAACGACCCAGGCAGAATTTCCCATGTGGTTCCCGCCGTCGTGGCCGTGCCGCCCGTGTAGGCGACCGGGCTAGGCTGCCGGACCGCGCCGAGAAAGGTCCCGCATGGCCCGCGTCCTGATCATCGACGACGACGTCGCGCTTCGGGAAGCCTTGACGAAGCATCTGGAGCGCGCCGGCCACGAGGTCCGCCAGGCTGCGCGTGGTGACGCGGGGATCCGCGCCTACGAGCGGCACGCTGCCGACGTGGTGATCGTGGACGTCTTCATGCCTGGGCAGGGTGGGCTACAGACGATCGGCCGGCTGCGCCGCGAGTGGCCCACCGTGAAGATCATCGCAATGTCCGGGGCGACGACCGTCGGATCGCTCGACGTCGAGGGGCACACCGTGGCGCTCGGCGCCGATCGCTTTCTCAGCAAGCCGTTCGAGGCCGCCACCCTGGTGACGTTGGTCGCCACGCTGCTGTCGCATGATTCCACGCCCGTGCCGCCATCCGAGTCGTGAGGACGGGGATAAGGGACGTCAATGGAGCGTCCGCGGATCGGCGCCTCCCGCGGGATTGGGAAGCTGGCTCACGGTGACCGGCACGGACGCTTTCCGCTCACCGTCGATCGTGATCTCGAACCGGTACAACCCGGCGTGCGGGAAGGGGACGTCGAACACGAGGATTGCCCCTGCCTCGATGTCGGTCACGCCGGCGGGCGGCTCGGCGAAGTTCACGCTGCCGTTGCCGCCCAAGATCTCCACGTCCTGCTCGTCCAGCAGGCGGATCTGCACTTGATGCTCCCCGATCTCGGTGCGCTTGCCCTTGAGCCGCAGCACCAGGTGTAGTCGCGGGTGCATAGCGGGGAACTGCTGCACCCAGATGTGCTGAAAGATTCCCAGGACGGAGAGCTTACCGGCCTGGTCCACGAGGGCGTAGTCGGCGGCGACGGCGAAGTCGAGGTGCATGACAGATGACTCACTTGACCCGAATCGATTTAACTTCGTCGTTTTGCGTAATCTTGTTGACGACGTCCATCCCCTTCGTCACCTGTCCGAAAACGGTGTGGACGCCGTCCAGGTGCGGTTGGGGCGAGTGACAGATGAAAAACTGGCTGCCGCCCGTGTCCTTGCCGGCGTGCGCCATCGAGAGCGTGCCCCCGACGTGGCGGTGGACGTTCTTCGCCGTCTCGCACTTGATGGTGTAGCCCGGTCCGCCGGTACCGACGCGCCCTTTGCCGGTCTTCGAGTAGGGGTCGCCGCCCTGGATCATGAAGTTGGGGATCACGCGGTGGAATCGGGTTCCATCGTAGAAGCCCGCGTTCGCCAGCTTCTCGAAGTTGGCGACCGTGTCCGGCACCTCGTCGCCGAACAGCTCCACCTGGATGGTTCCCTTCGCGGTCTCGAAGACGGCCTGCTTGTTCAGCATCAGCGCTCCACGGAGAGGTTCTCTTCCACCTGCACGACGGTTTTCATCCCTACAATCACGACTGACACAGCCTCGTTGTCCAGCACGAATCGCAGCGCCAGCTGCGCCGCCGTCACGCCGGCCTGGCCGGCCAGCTGCTTCACGCGCTCCGCCAGGCCGATGATCTGCGCCACGTACGCGTGCGGCATCCGGGCGCGGATGTCCCCCTTCTCCCACACGCTGTCGGGCCGGTACCTGCCGGCGAGGAACCCGTTGGCGAGCGGCTCGCGGGCGATCACGCCCACGTTCGCCGCGCGCGCCGCCGGGAAGAGGGCGTCCTCGGGCTCGCGCCGCACGATGTTGTAGACGATCTGGATCGTGTCGGGTCGCGCCGCCTGGATCGCCGCCAGGCCCTCTTCGGGCGGATGCACCGACACGCCGTACCAGCGGATCTTCCCTTCCCGCTTCAGATCCTCGAGCACGTCGTAGGTCTCCGGGTCGGCGATGAGGCCGAGCGCGGGGTTGTGGAGCTGCAGCAGATCGATGTAGTCCGTACGCAAGCGGCGCAGCGACTGGTGGACGGCGAACCGGACGTACGACGGTGAGAAGTTCGCGTCGTGCGTGACGGGAAGCGCGGCGTCCGGGGCCACCTCGGCGAGCGGGCTCCCCAAGGCGTCGGAGATGCGGCCGACGAGCAGCGGGCTCACGTCCCGGTTGTAGAAGTTGCCGCCGACCTTGGTCGCGACGATCACGTCCTGGCGGATGCCCGCGAGCGCTTCACCGAGCAGCGCTTCGGAATGCCCGTGCCCGTACACGTCGGCCGTGTCGAAGAAGTTGCACCCCAGCTCGTACGCCCGCCGGACGGCGCGCTGCGACTCGGCGTCATCGGTCGGGCCGTACGAGTTTCCGAACCGATTGCCCCCAATCGCCCAGCCGCCGAAGCCGACGGGGCTGACCGACAGACCCGTCCGGCCGAGCACCCGCGCGCTCACCCCAGCAGATCCGCGAGCGCGTCGGGGGTGGACACCGGAAGGGAGCAGGTGGTGCCGAGACACACGGTGGCGGTCGGGCGGTCGGCGGTCTTCCGGACCACGACTCTGCGCGGCCGGTAGGTCTGAAGCGCGAGCAGGTGCATCGCGCACGCCGGTCCCTCGCCCCTGGGGCCCGAGATCTCGATGCGGGTCACGGGGTTGAGCGCCCAGTCCATGGCACGGAGCAGCGTGGCGCCGTACAGGGAGAGCTGCCCCGCGCCGCCGGCGAACGCTTCGAGCTGGCGGTCGAGCAGTCGCCGCCACTCCTGGTCGTCCGTGTGCGCCCAGAGGCGCGCGAGCACGAGCGCCGCCACGCCGTTCGCGGAAGGCGTGGGCGAGTCCTGCACCGGCTTCGCCGGGGTCGCGAGGTACGCCGCACCGGTGCGATCGCGCGCCACGTCGAAGAACCCGCCGCCGGTCTCGTCCCAATGCGCTCGGCCACAGTAGCGCATCACCGACACCGCGCGCTCGATCCAGGCGGCGTCCGCCGTGGCCTCGTAGGCGTCGAGGAACCCGGCCGCCGCTTGGACGTTATCGTCGAGCAGCCCGCGCGGCTCGGCGCGGCCGATCACGTGACCTATCCCCCGTCCCTCGTCCCACGCCTCCGTCCAGATCCGGTCGAGCACCTTGAGCGCGAGCGTGTTGCATTCCGGCCGATCGAGCACCGCGCCGGCGTGCAGGAACGCCGAGGCCATCATGGCGCTCCAGTTGACGTACGGCGTCCTGTCGACGTACGGCGCTGTGCGCTTGTCGCGCGCGACCTTGAGCCTGGAGATCGCGTCCCTGAGCAGCGGCCATTCGTCGTCACCGGCAGGATCGCGCTTCCACCAGAGCACATTCTTGCGCGGGTTGTGGTGCATTTCGCCCGCTTCATCGACCTCGAACGTGCGACGTATCACGTGATACGACGCTTCGTCGTTCAACACGTCTCGCACTTCATCAGGCGTCCAGGTCCAATAGTCGCCGTCGTCGCCGGCCTGGACGTCCGCGTCCTGCGAGGTGTAGAACGCGCCGCGCTCCACGTCCGAGAGCACCTCGAGCGTCCAGTTCACGATCCCCTCAGCAACCTCCTTGAAGAGCGCGCTGCCGAGCTTCGCGTAGCCGTTCAGGTAGGCGTGCAGCAGTTCCGCGTTGTCGTACGCCATCTTCTCGAAGTGCGGCACGATCCACCGCTCGTCGACCGAGTAGCGGTGGAACCCGCCGCCCACGTGGTCGCGAATCCCGCCCTTCGCCATCGCGGTGAGCGTTTGCTCCACGACGTTGCGCATCCAGTCCTGCCGCGTGTCGTGCCACCGGGCGAGGAGGAACTCGTACGCGGCCGGGTGAGGAAACTTGGGAGCCGTGCCGAACCCGCCGTACCGGATATCGAAGAGCCTGGCCATGTGGCTCGCGGCGTCGTCGAGGATTCCGGGGACGACTTTGCCGGTCTTCGCCTCGTTCAGAGCCTCGGCGACATGGCGGCGGATCACCTCGGCGTTCTGCGCCACCTGGTCCCGCTGCTGGCGGTAGACTCCCGCCACCTGTTGGAGCACGGACCGGAATCCCGGCCGGCCGTAATGATTGTCCTCGGGTGGGAAGTACGTTCCGCCGAAGAAGACTTCGCCCGCGGGCGTGAGGAAGGCGGTGAGCGGCCAGCCGCCCTGGCCGGTGAGCGCCTGCACCGCGCGCTGATAGCGCGTATCCACGTCGGGCCGCTCGTCGCGGTCCACCTTGATACAGACGAATTCGCGATTCAGAATCGTCGCGATCTCGGGATCCTCGTACGACTCACCATCCATCACGTGGCACCAGTGACACCACACGGCGCCGATGTCGAGAAGGATGGGCTTGTCTTCGGCGCGGGCCTGCGCCAGCGCCGCATCCCCCCAGGGGTGCCAATGCACGGGCTGGTGGGCGGCGGACTTCAGGTAGGCGGACGGTTCGCCGGCGAGGAGGTTGGACATCGGTGCTCTAAATGTACCCGGGGTGCCTCGCGAGGATGTTCCCAGGCTGAAGCCTCGGCTCAAACCCGAGAAGAGGGACACCACCGGTTCACCACGCAGATCTCGCACTTGGGCCGCCGAGCGATGCAGACGCGGCGCCCGTGCAGGATCAGGGTGTGCGAGAACCAAGTCCACTTGTCGCGCGGCACGAGCGCCATGAGGTCGCGCTCGATCTTCACGGCGTCCTTTTCCTGCGTGAGGCCGAGCAGGGTGGCGAGCCGCTGGACGTGCGTGTCCACCACCACCCCTTCGTTCTTCCCGAACCAGGTGCCGAGCACGACGTTCGCCGTCTTGCGGCCGACACCGGGCAGCTGAACCAGCTCCTCCATCGTGTTCGGCACCTCGCCCCCGTGGCGCTCCACCAGCGCCTGCGCCATGCCGATGATCGACTTCGTCTTGTTGCGGAAGAATCCGGTGCTGTGGATCGCGCGCTCGAGCACGGCGGGATCGGCGGCCGCGAAGTCGCGCGCCGAATTGTACTTCGCGAACAGCGCGGGGGTGACCATGTTGACCCGCGCGTCGGTGGACTGGGCCGACAAGATGGTCGCAACGAGCAGCTCGAGCGCGCTCGTGTGGTGCAAGGCGCAGGTGGCGTCGGGATAGGCCTGCTCGAGCCGCGCGATGATCTTGCGCGTCCGCGCCCGAAGCGCCTGGGGGGTCTCGCGCGCCCGGCGCTTCACCGGTCGCGTGCGGGTGATCGTTTGCTTGGCCATGCTTCGGGGAACGTTAGCGTGCTCGGCAGGAACCCGTCCAGCGCGCGCACGAAGGCCTCGGTGGCCTCGACATGCGGCGCGTGCCCCGTCGCGAGCTCGACCACGCCGGTGTGGAGCAGCGCTGCCGTCTCGCGGGCGGACTCGAGCGGCATCGGGTCGTAGACACCGTGCACCAGCAGGGCCGGGGGGGTCGGGGGGGCCGGAGGGGCGGCGGGGGCGTCGGAGGCGGCGGGAGCGCTGCTGTGCGGAAATGTCTGCCGCAGCCGGTCCCGGAGGTCGTAGTCGCCGAGGCTCGCCCACACCTCCTGCCGGGTGCGCTCGGTGACGCGGAACGGGGTCATCTCCTGGGAGCGACTTGGGTCCCGAAAGTACCCCGCGACGGATAGCGCGAACGCGAGGCGACGATACCTTTCGGGATCGCTCCGGGAGAGGCCCGACGCCGTGAGCTCCCCCCGCGCCCGAGCAATCCACGGTTGGGCCATTCGGGCGGCGAAGCGGCGCTCGAATTCGTCGCGCCAGGCGGCCGTGACGGGCGCGGCGGACACGAGCGCCAGGCGCGCGACCCGGTCGGGGTGCTCGAGCGCGTACAGCACCGCGAGCAAGCCGCCCCAGGAATATCCGAGCAGGGTGAGCCGGTCGAGCCCCCAGCGGCCGCGCAGCGCTTCGAGGTCGGCCACGTGCTCGCGCCAGCCGACTGGCGTATCGCGCGGGACCGGTGACTTTCCCCCGCCGCGCTGATCGTAATAGAAGAGCGCGCGGCCGCCGGCGAGCCGGTCGTATTGCGGGAGCAGATAATCGTGGTGGGCGCCGGGGCCGCCGTGCAGGACGACGGCCGGCGGACCATCCCCCACCCGCCGGGTGTAGAGGCGGACGCCGTTCACCTCCAGCGTCGCAGTTTGCTCGGTTCCGTTCATGGCGTCTCAAGTTAAGCTGCTGAAGCCGCTGCGCTTCCCAACCGCGCTCACGCCGCCGGTGCTCCGGCGGCTCGGGCTCGCAGACGTCGTGCTCCTGTGCCTGCTCGGCGGACTGATCGCGACGGTGATCGCGTTCGCGCGCGAGTTCGAGGCGCCGTTCTTCCAGGCCGTGCGCATCGACCTGCGTCCCGCCGCGCTGCCGCGCTACACGCTGTACTCGCTGACGCGCGGGGTGCTGGCCCTGCTCATCTCCTATCTGTTCGCGTTGAGCTTCGGGTGGGCGGCCGCGCGGTCGCGCGCCGCCGAGCGCCTGCTCCTGCCGCTGCTCGACGTCCTCCAGAGCATCCCGGTGCTCGGCTTCCTGCCGGGGTTGGTGCTCGGGCTCGTCTCCCTGTTCCCGACGCGCAACGTAGGGCTCGAGCTGGCGGCGATCCTGATGATCTTCACGGCGCAGGCGTGGAACCTGGCGCTCTCGTTCTACAACTCACTCAAGGGCCTTCCTGCGCCGCTGCGCGACGCGTGCAAGGTGGCGGGATGGGGCCCGCGACGAACCTTCTGGCAGCTCGAGGTGCCGGCGGCGGCCCAGGGTCTGGTGTGGAACGGGATGCTGTCGATGGCGGGCGGCTGGTTCTTCCTGATGGTCAACGAAGCGTTTCGGCTGGGCGACCGCGACTACCGCCTCCCCGGCGTGGGCTCCTACATGAGCGTCGCGCTCGATCAAGGGAACGGCCGCGCCATGGCGCTCGCGATCTTCGCGATGACCGCGATGATCGTGTGCGTGGACCAGCTCCTGTGGCGGCCGCTGGTCGTGTGGGTCGAAAAGTTCCGGCTGGACGAGACGACGGGCGGCACGACGGCGTCTTCGTGGGTGCTCGACTTTCTGCGCCGGGCGCGCCTGCCGCGGCGCGCGGCGGTGTTGCGGCGGCGCGCCTACCGCAGAGCGCGCTGGGCGACTCGCGCGTTCGAGCGCCCGCTGCGGGCCGCCACGCCGGTGATCCTGCGCGCACCGCGGTTCGCGTTCGAGCATCCGCTGGCGCGCAAGCTCGCCGGGGGACTCGCGCTCGCGGGCGTCGTGGCGGTCGCGGCGCTCGGCGCGTGGCGTCTGTGGCTGCTGCTGGCGCAGCTCGGCAGGTCGGAATGGGGGACGCTGCTGGTGTCGGCTGCCCTCACCTTCGCGCGCGTGATGGCCGCGGTGTGCCTGTCCACGGCATGGGCGCTCCCTGCGGGAGTCATCATCGGCCGCTCGCCGCGGCTGGCTCGAGCGCTCCAGCCGGTTATCCAGGTGGTGGCCTCGTTCCCCGCGCCGATGCTCTTCCCCCTCGTGATCCTCCTGTTCGAGCGCCTCGGGATCGGGCTCGGCCTCGGCGCGGTCGCGTTGATGGTGCTCGCCGGCCAGTGGTACATCCTGTTCAACGTCATCTCCGCCGTTGCCGCGATCCCCGAGCAGCTCAAGGATGCGGCCACGGTGTTCCGGCTGTCGACCCTCGCGCGTTGGCGCTCGCTGTACCTGCCGGCCGCCCTCCCGGCGCTCGTGACCGGCTGGGTGACCGCGGCGGGTGGCGCGTGGAACGGCTCGATCGTGGCCGAGTACATCGAGGCCGGCGGGAGCCTGCGGGTGACCAAAGGCCTCGGCAGCTTGATCAGCGAGGCGACCGCGCACGCCAATTTCCCGCTGCTCGCGGGGGGGATCGCGTTGATGAGTCTGATCGTGGTCGGTTGGAATCGGGTCGTGTGGCGCTCGCTCATCGGGTGGGCCCAGACCCGTTTCGGGTTCGAGGCGTGACCCCCGGCACGGTGCTGCTCGAAGCGCGGCACGTGACCCAGCGCTTCCGTCTGCCCAACGGGCAGAACCTCGAGGCGCTGCGCGACGTGTCGCTCGCCGTGTGCGAGCACGAGGTCGTGGCGCTGGTGGGGCCGTCCGGGTGCGGCAAGAGCACGCTGCTGCGGCTGTTCGCGGGGTTGGCGCGGCCCGCCGAGGGGAAGGTGCTGTACCGCGGGCAGCCGATCGACGGCGTGCTCGGGGCCGCGGCGATGGTGTTCCAGTCGTTCGCGCTGCTGCCCTGGCTGACGGTGGCGCAGAACGTCGCCATGGGCCTGGAGGCGCGCGGCGTGCACCCGGCGGCCCAGCGCGACGCCGTCGCCCGCGCCATCAACCTCGTGGGGCTCGAAGGCTTCGAGCAGGCGTACCCGAAGGAGCTGTCCGGAGGGATGAAGCAGCGGGTGGGCTTCGCGCGGGCGCTCGCGGTCGCGCCCGAAATCCTGCTCATGGACGAGCCGTTCGGCGCGCTCGATCCCCTGACGTCGGAGAACCTGCGCAGCCAGGTGGTGGACCTGTGGCGTGATCCTGCGACGGGCGTGAACACGCTGGTGGTGGTGACCCACAGCGTGGAGGAGGCGGTGTTCCTCGCGGGCCGGATCGTGGTGTTCGGCTCGAACCCCGGGCACGTGCGTGAGGAGCTGGTGAACCGGCTCCCTTATCCGCGCCAGGAGCGGAGCCCGGACTTCGAGGCGATGGTGGACCGACTGCACGCGATCCTTACCGCCACGCTGTTGCCCGAGCCCGCGCCCGCCGCGGCGCCGCAGCGGCTCATCCCGTTCCCACGCGTCCACGTGTCCGAGGTGACCGGTCTCCTCGACCACCTGCTCACGCGGCCCGACGGGAAGGGCCCGGTGTTCGAGCTCGCCGAGGACCTCGGCGTGGATTACGACCGGATGTCGGCGGTCGTGCGCGGGGCGGAGCAACTCGGCTGGGTAACCACGCCGGGGGAGATCGTCCAGCTGACGGCGGCGGGGCGTGAAGTCATGGCCATGGACGACGCGGCGCGCAAGGACGCGACGCGGGCCCGGCTCGCCCGCCAGCCGATGTTCGGGCGCCTGATCGCGATGCTCAAGGAGGAAGGGGCGGTGGAAGACGAGGAGGTACTCGCGGATCTCACGATCTACTTTCCCTTCATCCCCGTCGAGTCGCTGTTCCAGACGATCGTGGAATGGGGCCGCTACGCGGAGTTGTTGAACCACGACGTGGACGCCGGACGGTTGGCGCTGCTCAGCGCAGCGGAGGGGGCCCCGGAGGCCCGGGCCGAGTAGCTAGAGGAGGACCGCCAGCGCGTCCGCAACCTCCTTCACCACGCGGTGGTGCGCATCGGTGAAGCCGGCGGGAACGTCCGAATCGATGTCGAGCTGGCCGAGGATGGACGCACCGCGGCGAATCAGCACGACCAGCTCGGACCGGGTTTCCAGGTTACACGCGAGATAATTGCGTGCCGCGCCGACGTCGGGGACGTTCTGGTCTTCTCCCGTCGCGACCGCGGTGCCGCACACGCCCTGCCCGACGGGGATGCGCCGGTGCTCCGTCTCCCGACCGGTGAACGCCTCGAGCACCAGCGCGTCACCGTGCAGCATGTAGGCGTACACGGAGGTGTACGGCGCGCCGAGCGCGCGGAGCCGATCGCAGGCGAGCTGCAGCAAGTCGCGGCGTGGGACATCGTGCAGGTGGGCGGCGCGCAGTGCGCGTACGATCTTGGCGGGCTCGATGGTGGCCGTCATCGTGCCCCCATATCTATCTTACGCGCGACCTTCATGGAAGCCGGCCGGTGCCTGTCCGTCTGCTCGCGCTCATCCCCGTCGCCGCCGCCATCAGCTTGGCACTCTCGGCCGCCGTCGACGCGGTCGCGCTGCCGCTGTTCCTCGACACGACGGGAACCATCCTCGCCACCGCGCTCGCGGGCCCCGTGGTGGGCATCGCGACGGGCGCGCTCACGTCCGCGGTGAACACGCTGCGGAATCCCACGTTCTGGCCGTTCGTCGTGGTGCAGGTGATCGTGGCGCTGTACGCGTGGGCGGCCGCGCGGGCGGGCCTGTTCCGGAGCCTCCGCACGGCGGTGCCGGCGGGGCTCGGCCTCGGCGTGATCGCGTCGCTCACGTCGACGCCCATCTCCTACCTCGTGTTCGGCTGCACCACCACGAGTGGGATCGCCCTCGCCACCGCGCTCGGCAGGGCGCTTGGCCTGTCGCCGCTCGGCGCGTGCTTCTTCGGAAGCTTCGTTTCGGATCTCGGCGACAAGGCGGTGACCTTCGCGCTCGTGACCTCGGTGCTGCACGCGCTGCCGCGCCACACCGCCGCGCGCTTCCCCTGGGCGCTGCGGGCGATCGGCGCGGCGTGAGGCGGCTGCACCCCTTCACGCTGCTGGCGGTCGCGGGGGCGCTGCCGGCGCTCGCGTGGGTGCTCCCCGCGCCTCTGGGGGGGCTCGCGACGGCGGTGATCGCCCTTGGGCTCGCGGCAGCCCAGGGCTTACGCCCTGGGCTGTGGCCCGCGCTCATCACGGCCGCGCCGTTCTGGCTGTTCCTCTTCATCCTCCATGACCTCCCGACGACCGTCGCGATCGGCCTCCGCATCACCACGATGGTGGCAAGCTTCGTGTGGCTGGTGGCGGCGTTGCCGCCCGCGCGACTGGTGGAAGCGATGATCGCGGCCGGTTGGAGCGCGAGCTCGGCCTATGTGTTCGCGGCGACGCTGTCCGCGGTCCCCGTCCTCAGGGCCCGCGCGCGGCGGATCGTCGACGCGCAGCGATGCCGCGGGCTGTCGCCCCGCGGCGGCTTGGCCCATCGCCTGCGCGCGCTCCGCGCCCTCGTCCTGCCGCTCGTGCTCTCGGCGCTGCACGAGGTGGACGAGCGGGCGCTCGCGCTCGAGACGCGCGGCCTCGTGCCGGGGGCGCGCCGCACGCCGCTCGCACCGCCGCCCGACGCGGCCGTGGAGCGCGCCGCGCGCTGGGGCCTGGTGATCCTGTGCGTGGCCGCGCTCGTTCGCAGGATCGCATGACCCTGCTCGCGCTCGAGCATGTGACCTTCTGGTATCCGGCCACGGAGGCGCCGGCGTTGCGGGACGTGTCACTCGCCGTCGCCGGGGGAGAGGTCGTCGCGCTCGTCGGGAACGTCGGAGCGGGGGCATCGACGCTGCTGCTGGTCGCGGGGGATCTAGCGCCGCGGGTGGTCGGCGGGCGGTTGGAGGGGAAGGTACGGTTCGACGGACGGGGAAGGACGGGGAAGGACGGGGGAGGACGGGCAATCGTGCTGCCGACGCCCTGGACCCAGCTGTCCGGGATGGCGTTCACGGTGTGGGACGAGGTGGCGTTCGGGCCGGCGAACCTCGGCTGGCCGCGCGCGGAGATCACCCGACACGTCGACCGTGCGCTGGCGCGCCTCGAGATCGCGGCGCTCGCCGGCCGCGACCCCGGGACGCTGTCGGGAGGCGAGCTGCAGCGAGTGATCATCGCCGGCGTTCTGGCGATGGATCCCGCGCTCGTGCTGTTCGACGAGCCCACCGCAGAGCTCGATCCCGCCGGCGCACGCCTGGTGTGGAGGCTGGCGCGCGCGCTCGCCGCGGAAGACAAGGCGGTGGTCGTGGCGACGAGCGATCTCGACGCGCTTCCCACAACCGCCGACCGGGTGGTCTGGCTCGAGGGCGGCCGCGTCGCGCGGTCTGGTGCGCCGGCGTTGCTCGCGGACGAGGCAGTGTGCGCCGCCGGCCTGGGGACGACGGTGGCTGAGCTGTGGCGCGCCGCGGGGCTTCCCGCGCCCTACCCCGCGACCGAGGCCGAGGCGGTGCAGCGATGGCGCTGACACCGGCGCTGCGCTTCGACGGGGTGAGCTACGCGTACCACGCCATGCCCTCCCCGGCGCTCGCCGGCGTCTCGTTCTCGCTCGCCGCCGGGGAGCGGGCCGCGCTGCTGGGCCGCAACGGCGCGGGCAAGTCCACGCTGGTGCGGCTCGTGACCGGGCTGCTCCAGCCCGCCGCGGGCGTCATCTGGGTGGGGGACTGGGACACGCGCGGGCGCGCGCCCGAGGAGCTGGCCCGGCGTGTCGCGTCGGTATTCCAGCACGCCGACCAGCAGCTCTTCGCCCGCACGGTGCGCGACGACGTGGGTTTCGGACCGTGCGCACTCGGCCTGGCGCCCGCGGATGCCGCCCGGCGCACGGCGGACGCGCTCGACGCGCTCGAGCTCGCCCCGTACGCCGATCAGCACCCCTACGACCTGCCCCCGGCGTTCCGCAAGCTCGCCGCGCTCGCGGGCGCACTCGCGCTCGAGCCCCGGCTGCTCGTGCTGGACGAGCCCACGGCGGGGCTCGATCGCGCGCTGCGCGCGCGTGTGACGGCGGCCCTGCTCGGGCGCGCGGCATCGGGCACGGCGCTGCTCGTCGTCACGCACGACCTCGCGTTCGCCGCCGAGACGCTCGAGCGCGGCCTGGTGCTCGATCGCGGCAACCTGGCGTGCGACGAGCCGCTGGAGCCGCTGCTCGGCGACGCGGAGCGGCTGGAGCCGCTTGGCCTCGCGCCCCCGCCCGTCGCGGCGCTCTCCGTGGCGCTCGACCTCCCAGGCCGGCCCGTGCGTGCGCGTGACGCGGCTCGCGCACTCGCCGTGTTTGCCGGGCGTGGTCACCGGCCCTAAATTGATCGCTCTCCGGATGCCCACCTTCGAGACCGTCGCCACGCGGCTCGCGCGTTGTGTGGACCTGTTTCGCGACCCCGACGCGAAACCGGCCCAGAAAGCGGAGTTCCGCGCCGTCATGGACCTCCTGAAGGACGCGCCCGTGACGATCCGGGTGACCGGCGGCCGGATCGAGGTGAATGGCGTGCCGTGCGAGGGAGGGGAGGCGGGGGAGAGCCTGACGCGACTCGTGCAACGCCTCGACCTGCACGGCATCGTCGAGATCGCGATCCCGCAGGACCCGCTGCCCGCCGAGCTGTTCGAGCTGTTCCGGGCCGTCGCCGACTCACCCGACGCCGCGGACGTCGTAAGCCGGTTTGGCGCCGCGGGCGCCGACCGAGTCCGGGTCGTCGCCACGCCGAGCGGGCACGTCCCGCCGCGCTCCTCCCCCTCCCTCTCCCCCTCCCTCCCCCCTGTGCCCGCCGCGTCACCGGACGACTTCGGGTCCGGTGATCCCGTCGTGCCGTCTCCCGACGCTCACGTGGACCGCTCGTCCGGCCGGCTCGGCACCGGAGGAATCCTGCGGGGGGAGTCGTGGAGCGACATCCCGTCGGTCCCGATGAAGGGCGTGCCGCTCGTGACGCACGACCCACCGCCGCCCCCCGCCGCGAGCGCGCTGCCGGGAGAGCGGGCCGCGGCGCGGCCCGTGCCGTCGGTTTCCCAGAAGGCGCCGCCTTCCCCGCCCGCCCCGCCCCCCCAGTCTCCCCCGTCCCCCCCGCGCGCCCCGGAGGCCGTCGCACGCGGAACCGAGGGGGCCGCGAGCGTGACCCTGCCGCCCGACCTCGACGGGGCGCTGGCGGAACTGGAGCGGAGCCCAGGGGCGGCGAACGTCGGCGATCTGCTCACGGCGCTGACGCGGCATGCGGAGTTGGCGCTGCAGGACGGGCGGCCGGAGCAGCTGCTGCAGATTCTGGTGGTGATCATGCGCGCCGAGCAGCGCGTGGCCGAGGCGAGCCCCGTGCGGCGGCAGTACGGGATCGCGCTGAAGTGGGTCTACACGAAGCGCGCGCTCGACGCGCTGGCGCGTCTCGTCGCCGTGCCAAAGCACCGCGCGGCCGCGGCGGCCGCGCTGCGTCGCGGCGGCGCCGACGCGGTGGAAGTGCTGATCAACCTGCTCGTCGCGGCGCCGACGGCGGGCGAGCGGCGCGCCGTGTTCGACGCGCTGCGGCAGATGACGGAGGGCACCGAGCAGCTGGTGCACATGCTCGGCCACCCGCAGTGGTTCGTGGCGCGCAACGTGGCGGAGCTGATTGGTGAGCTTGGCATGGAGGACGCGGTGCCCGCGCTCGCGCGGCAGCTCGGGCACGAGGACGAGCGGGTGCGCAAGGCGGTCGCGCTGGCGCTGGCGAAGGTCGGCACCCGCAGCGCGGCGGAGCCGCTGCGGCGGGCGCTGCGCGACGAGTCCGTCGAGGTGCGCATGCAGGTTGCGCTGGGGATCGGCGGGCGCAAGTCCTTCGCGCTCGCGATGCCGCTCGTCGTGGCCGTGGAGCAGGAGGAAAACGAGGCCGTGGAGCGCGAGCTGATTCTCGCCCTGGGGCGGATCGGCAGCCCGGACGCGGTCCAGGCGCTCATCAAGTTCGCCCAGCCCGCAGGGCGGTTCTTCGGTCGCAAGCCGAGCGGGCTGCGACTGGCGGCCGTCGAGGCGCTGCGGCTGGCCGGCACGGCCCCCGCGGTCGGGACCCTCCAGGGGCTCGCCGACGATGGCGATCGCAACGTGCGCGCGGCCGCGCGGGCGGCCCTGACGGAGCTGAAGCGCAAGCCGCGGGCGTGACGACTACCCAGTCCGTCAGCTCGGAATGAAGTTGGCCTTGGGCTCGAGCCGCCGCGCGAAGACCGCGAGCAGCTGCGCCGCCCGCGCGAGATCGTCCCGCGCCACCATCTCGTTCGGGGTGTGCATGTACCGGTTGGGGACGCTCACCAGCCCTGTCGGGATGCCGCGCAAGGCGTTGTAGATCGCGTCGGCGTCGGTGCCGGTGTCGTGCGGCGCGGCCTGAATACTGAACGGGATCTTCTCCCGCTCGGCGCACTCGACCAGCATCTCGAACACCACCGGGCTCACCGCGGAGCCGCGCGCCAGCACCGGCCCGGCCCCGAGCTTGTGCTCCCCGGCTCGCTTCTTCTCGGCGCCGGGGTAATCGGTCGCGTGCGTGACGTCGACCACCAGCGCGACCTGCGGATCGAGTCCCACGGCGCTGGTGCGCGCGCCGCCCCCCGTCCATGCGATCTCCTCGCGCGTCGTCGCCACGGCGAACACTCCCGCGTGCTTGGGGCGGTCCTGCGCCAGCAGACGGAGCGCCTCGGCCACCACGTAGGCGCCGATCCGGTTGTCGATACTGCGCGACACGATGCGATCGTTCGGGAACTCCTGCACCCCAGCGTCCAGCACGGCCGGGTCGCCGACGCGCACCCGCGCGAGCGCTTCCGCCTTGCTGGCGGCGCCGACGTCGATCCACAGATCGGTGATCTTCGAGACCTTGTCGACGTCCTCACGTTTCATCAGGTGCACCGCCTGCTTGCCGATCACGCCTCGCACCGGACCCTGCGGTCCGGTGATCACGACTCGTTGGCCGACCAGGACCTGCGAGTCCCACCCGCCGATCCCCGCGAAATACAGGAAGCCGTCGTCGTCCACGTGGGTGATCTGCAGACCGATCTCGTCGATGTGTCCGGCGAGCATGAGCCGCGGCGTTCCCTCGGGGTTGATGGCGGCGACCGAGTTGCCGTGCACGTCCGCGGTCACCTGATCGGCGAAGGTCTTCACCTCGTCGCGCCACACCCGCGCCGGGGCGGTCTCGAAGCCCGACGGCCCGGGCGTATCCAGCAGCCGCTTCAAGAAATCCAACGTGTCTTTCGTCATGGGGTGCCGACCGGAGAGAGGGAGATGCCGAGCCGGCGGCGCACGCTGTCGGCCGCGGCGCCGGTGGCGAGCGTCGGTTGGTAGCTGACGCGCACCGGAATGGCCGAGAGGCGCATCGTCCGGTCAGGCGCCACGGCGACCCGGAGGATTGCCGACAGCTGCGTCCAGGGGTCGGCCTGGAGGAACACGAAGTTGCCGAGCGATTGGACGATCGGTCGGTCCTTGTACCATGCTACCGGCTGCAGCACGTGCGGATGGTGCGCGAGCACGAGGTCGGCGCCCGCGTCCACCAGGCCGTACAACAAGTCGCGGTGGTACTGGGGCGGTGAGTCCGCGAACTCCTTCCCGCCGTGGACGCTCACCACGATCAGGTCCGCCCGGCCGCTGGCCTTGAGCTCGCGGATCGCGGGGTAGATCCAGGACGGGTCCCCCCACGCGACCCAATTCGCACCGGCGTGCTGGTAGAAGGCATAGGGCGCCGGGTTCCAGGCGCGGGTGACCGCGAAGAACGCGACCCGCCAGCCGCGCCGCCGCACGATCACCGGCTGCTCCGCCATGTCGCGTCCAAAGGCGGAGCCCACGAACAGCACGCCGGCGCGGGTCAGTTGGCGCATCGTTTCGACGACGGCGGGCCGGCCGCCGTCCCAGGCGTGGTTGTTCGCGGTGCTCACGATATCGAACCCCGCGCGCGCCAGCGCGGCGGCGGCGGCGGGCGGTGCCGTGAACACCATTCCCGAGTCGGGGATCGACTGGCTGTCGGGCGCGATCGGGCTCTCCAGGTTGCCGAAGGTGATGTCCGCGCCGCGCAGCGTGTCGAGCAGCGCCCGAAACGGGTACAGCGTGTCGCCCTTGAGTAGGCGCTCCTTTGCGAGCCGCCGCCCGAGGTTGATGTCCCCCACGGCGTACAGCCGCAGCGTGTCCGTGGGCTGCTGAAGCCGCCAGAGTGGCACGTTGCAAGACGCCACGTTCCACGAGAGGAGCAGCAAACCGATCACATATCCTCGAGCCCGACCGTCAACGGGTGATCAAACGAGCCAGCATCTCGGCTGCGTCCACGAGCCGTGGTCCGGGGCGTGAAGTATAGGCGTTGCCGTCGAGAAACTCGACACGCCGGTTGAACAGCGCCTGGGCGTCGCGATCCGTCACCGCGGCGAATTCCTGTCGAGCGCGCGCCACGTCGAACCCGCACAGCGCGATCACCACGACATCGGGCGCCAGGGCCGCCAGCTCCCGCCACGTGCGGGTGTGTGATGGCTCGCCCGGCGCGCCCGCGACGTGGTCGCCGCCAGCCGCCTCCACCAGCTCCGGGACCCAATGCCCGGCCACGTAAGGGGGATCGAGCCATTCCAAAACGAGCACGCGGGCCCGTGCTGCGGCCGCAGCCTGCTGCGCCCCGACATCGCCCGATCCCCGGGCTCGGTCCCGCACGCGGCGCAGCCGATACTGCAACCCCGCGATCAGCTCGGCGCCGTCGTCCGCGAGCTCCAGGGCTTCCCCGACCTTGCGAATGTCGGCGAGCACGCCGTCGAGCGTGTGGGCGTGGAGCGTGATGACCCAGGGAGTGGGCATCAACGCCTCGACCACGCGCGCCAGCTCCACCTCACCCACGGCGCACACCTCGCACGTCGATTGCCCGATGATCACGTCCGGGCGCAGCCGGGTGATCAGCTCGACGTCCAGGTCGACAGTTGGCACACCGGCGCGCTTCGCCGCGGCCACCGCGCGGTCGATCTCGCCGGACGACAGCGCGGCATCGATCCGCGTGCGGGTGACCCGCGGCAGCGCGCGGACCTCGGGTGGGTAGTCGCACTCGTGCGACACGCCGACGACCATGCCGCCCGCGCCGAGCGCGGCCACGATTTCTGTGGCGGCCGGAAAGAGCGAGACGACGCGCACGCCTTAGCGCGGCTGGGAGGCCACGCGGTAGAGGGCCGCGCCGAGCCCCGTGAACAGGGCGAGGGCGAGGAGATTCGACTGCGGGAGCGCGCCCAGCGTGTGGAACAGCGGCAGCTTCTCGGCGAGGGCGTCGGCCGAGCCGAGCACGCCGGCTACACCCGCGAGCACGATGCCGCAGATGGCGCCGCCGGCGATCAGGCCGCTCGAGAACAGCACCCCCGGGCCCGACTCGAGCTCGGCGATCGACTGCTGCCGCGCCTGGGCGCGGCGCTGGATGAGCCAGCGCACGACGCCCCCGGCGAACATCGCCGAGGAGGTGGAGATCGGCAGGTAAACGCCCACCGCGACCGGCAGCGCCTGCACACCCATCAGCTCGATGGCGATGGTGATGAACACCCCAAGCAGCACCAGCGCCCACGGCAGCTTGCGCGTCAGGATGCCGTCGGCGATGAGCGCCATGATCGTGGCCTTGGGCGAGTCGAGGCGGGGAATCGTCTTGCCGCGATACTCGTGAATGCGCCCGCCGATGCCCGGATCAACCACGTAGCGCAGCTCATGCGACGCCGGGTCCATCAGGTACTTGCCGGCGGCCACGCCTTCCGTGACGACGTAGACGCGGACGACCTGATACGTGGCGGGATCCACCGAGTCGCTGGCTGCGATCCGGAAGCCCGACACCGTTTCCGGCAGGATCTCGACCGGTGCCCGGCCGCCGGTCGTGGGCGCCACTGCCTGCGCGCTGAAGGCTGGATGTGATTCGGGGATCGGGTAGGTGAAAGAGCGGTTGAGCAGGGTGAGGGTCGAGCCGACCACCAGCGCCGAGCCGAGCGCGCCGACCAAGATGGCGACTTGCTGGCGCCGCGGCGTGGAGCCCACGAGGAACCCGGTCTTCAAGTCCTGTGACGTGTTGCCGGCATTCGCGGTCGCGACGGCGACCACTGCGGCGATCGAGATCGCCTGGACGCGGTGATCCACGCCCGTCCAGCCGATCGCCACGAAAATCAGGCACGTCCCGAGCAGCGCGGCGATCGTCATGCCGGAAATCGGGTTTGCCGAGGAGCCGATCTGCCCGGTGACGCGGGAGGATACGGTGGCGAAGAAGAACCCGAAGAGCACGATCAGGATCGCGCCGAGCAGGTTGACCCCGACCTGCGGGAGTAGCGTGAGCACGATGGCGAGGGCGATCGCCCCGCCGACGGTGACCGAGATGGGGAGGTCGTCCTCGGTCCGCAGCCGGGTCACGGCCTGGCCGACGCGGGACTCGCGCAAATCCTTGAGGCTCGAGGCGAACGAGCTCATGATCGTCGGCAGCGAGCGGGCCAGCGCGATGATCCCGGCCGAGGCGACGGCGCCTGCCCCGATGTAGAACACGAAACTGGCGCGGATCTCGCCCGGACTCATGTCCCGGATCAGCTTGACCGCTGGGAAGCCGAACGGCTCGGTGAGCCCGGACCCCACGAGCTTGATCGCTGGAGCGAGCACCAGGTAGGCCAAGCACCCCCCGGCGAACAGGTAGCCCGCGATCCTGGGGCCGATGATGTAGCCCACCCCCATCAGCTCCGGGGAGATCTCCGCTGAGACGGCGGCGCCGGGATAGAAGGCGAGCGCCTTCCCCGGCACGTCAGGCCACAACTTGAGCCCGCCCATCAAGAACTTATAGACGAAGCCGAGGCCGAACGCCTGGAAGACGCGCTTGGCTTGGAGGCCGCGCTCCTCCCCGGCGATCAGCACCTCCGCGCAGGCCGTGCCCTCCGGGTAGATCAGCGTGTCGTGCTCCTTCACGATCAAGGCGCGGCGCAGCGGGATCATCATCAGCACGCCCATCAGCCCCCCGACGGTCGCCAGGATCGCCACGCGGCTGATGTCGAGGTCGTAGCCCATCAACAGAATCGCCGGAATCGTGAACACGACACCGGCGGCGACGGAGTCCGAGGCCGAGCCGGTCGTCTGGACGATGTTGTTCTCGAGGATCGAGGTCCGGCCGAGGGCGCGGAAGATCGTGATCGAAAGCACGGCGATCGGGATGGAGGAGCTGACGGTGAGCCCGATCTTGAGCGCGAGGTACACGCTCGACGCACTGAAGATGAGGCCGAGCAGCACACCCAGGATCAGGGCGCGCGGTGTGAGCTCGGCCGGAGACTGGGAAGGCGGGACGTAGGGTGAATGGTCGGGCATATGGGCCCGGAATCTCGTACCGGACCGGAACCTCGGCTAGCACCATCGGGGTACTGAGGCGCGGTGACCGCGCCTGACATCCCCCTCCAGGCCCTGCAGCAAGCGCTCGCCGGGCGTTACGTGCTGGACCGTCCCCTCGGTCGCGGCGGCATGGGGACGGTGTATCTCGCGCGCGAGGTCCGGCTGGAGCGGCCCGTCGCGGTGAAGCTATTGCTCCCCGCGAAGGCGGCGCAGCCCGCTGCGCGCGAGCGCTTCCTGCGCGAGGCCCGCACCGCCGCACGGCTGTCGCACCCCAACATCGTTCCCATCTTCAGCGTGGACGAAGCGGGTTCCTTCGTGTTCTTCGCCATGGCGTACGTCAAGGGCGAAACACTGGGGCAGCGGGTGCGCGGATCGGGGCCGCTCGGGGTCGACGAGGCGGCGCGGGTGCTCCGGGAAGTGGCCCTCGCGCTCGACCACGCCCACGCGCACGGGATCGTGCACCGCGACGTGAAGCCGGACAACATCCTGCTCGACAGCGTGACGGGCCGGGCGCTGATCTCGGACTTCGGGATCGCGCGCGTGAATTCGGACGGCGGCACGACGGGCCCCCAATTGCTCGGCACGGCCGAGTTCATGAGCCCTGAGCAGGCTGGAGGGGGACCGCTGGACGAGCGCAGTGACATCTACTCCCTGGGGGTCGTCGGCTTCTACGCGCTGTCGGATCGCCTCCCGTTCCAGGGCGCGGACGCCATGGCGGTGCTCGCGCAGCACGTGACCGATCCGCCGCCGCCGCTCGCGTCGGTCGCCCCCGGAGTACCGCGGCGGCTCGCCGCGGTCATCGATCGCTGCCTCGCCAAGGACCCCGCGGCCCGCTTCCCGAGCGGCGCGGCGCTCGCCGAGGCGATCGCGCGCGCCGTCCCGCGGCGGGCGGCACCTGCCGTCGCAGTTCGTGCGTTCATGATGGAAGGCACGCACCTGTCGACGGCCGCGCGCCTGTACGTGGTGCTCGCGAGCCTGGGGCTGCCGCTCCTCGGATGGCACGCGTGGGCCTCGCCCGATCGCTGGACGACGGCCGGGGACGGCGCCGCTGGCGCTCTCATCGCGGCTCTCCCGTTAGTCGTCATGGTGGCGCGGGTGCGACGGCTCCTCCGGGCCGGGTACGAGCGGGACGACCTCACCGACGCCCTCGAGGAGGAGCTCGAGCGGCGGCGCGAGGAGCTGGCGTTTCTGTACGGGGAGGGGCCGTCGCCCCTCGAGCGCGCGCTGCGGCGCCTGTGCTACGTGGCGGTGAGCGTGGCGGCGGGGACTGTCTGGGCGGCAGGCCGGATCCCGGTACTCGGCGGGGGCCCGCTACTCCCGACCGTGCTCGGAATCACACTGCTCGTCGCGCTGCTCACCGCGCTGGGTGCGCGTTGGCGCACCGTGCACCGGACGGACCCCAGGGCCGAGCGGCGGCTGCGCTTCTGGCGCGGGCCACTGGGGCGTTGGCTGTTTGCCCTGGCGGGGCTGGGGTGAGGTCAGTCCCGCGCCTGGTCCGTGACGCGCGCGAGGCGCCCCGCCGCCTCATGGAGCATGTCTTCCGTCTTGCAGAACGCGAACCGTACGAGCCGGCGACCGAGCGCTGGGCGGCTGAAGAAGCTCGAGCCAGGCACCGGGGCGACGCCAATCTCCTTCGTCAGCCAGTAGGCAAACTGGTCGTCCGGCAGCTCGGATAGGCCCGAGAAGTCGGCGAGGATGTAGTAAGCGCCCTGAGGCGGCGTGCAGCGGAAGCCTGCTTGGCGAAGGCCTTCGTAGAGGATGTTCCGGCGTTCTCCGTAGTCCGTTTTCAGTTTTCCGTAATAGTCGGGGCCCAGCGACTCGAGCGCCACGGCGACCGCTTCCTGGAGCGGCGCCGGCGCGCCGACGGTGAGGAAGTCGTGCACCTTGCGGATCGCGTCGCTCGCGTCGGGGGGCGCGACGATCGTGCCGATGCGCCAGCCGGTGACGCTGAACGTCTTGGACGCGCCGCTGATCGTGATGGTGCGCTCGTGCATTCCGTCGAGCGTGGCGATGGGGACGTGCCGCCCCTCGTAATAGATGTGCTCGTAGATCTCGTCCGTCACGGCGTAGGCGTCGTACCGGCGGCACAGCTCGGCGATGCCCTCGAGCTCGCGGCGCGACAGCACGCGCCCCGTCGGGTTGTTCGGCGTGCACACGATGATCGCGCGGGTGCGCCGGGAGAAGGCCGCGGCGAGCCGGTCGAGGTCGAGCTCCTCGTCCGTCGCCATCGGCACGTACACCGGCTTGGCGCCGCACAGGATCGCGTCGGGGCCGTAGTTCTCGTAGAACGGCTCGAACACGATGACCTCGTCGCCGGGATCGACGATCGCGAGCAGCGCCGAGGCCATCGCCTCGGTGGCGCCGCAGGTCACGGTGATCTCCGTCTCGGGATTCACCGGCATCCGGTACCACTCGGCGTACTTGTTCGCGAGGGCGTCGCGCAGCCGCTTCGCACCCCAGGTGATGGCGTATTGGTTCACGTCATCGCGGATGGCGCGCGCCGCGGCTTCCTTGAGCACGGCCGGGGCGGGGAAGTTCGGAAAGCCCTGGGCGAGGTTGATCGCGTCATGCTCGGCCGCGAGCCGGGTCATGCCCCGGATGACCGACTCGGTGAAGCCGTGGGTACGGTGGGCGGTATGCATGAAACCAGAACTTCGTCGAGGAAAGGCGTGGAGGGAAGGCGTAACGTCTTCCCTCCACGTCTCCGCTCAACGCCTTTCTGCCTCTACATTTTCAATCTCACATCGATATCCACCAGCACCGCGCTCGGCGCGTCCAGAAACACCACCCGGTCGGCGTCGCGGTGGATGACCATCCTGACCGGCGGGCCCAGGCCCCTGCCGCGCCCGCGGTTGCCCCGGCGGTACCACACGACCATGTCATGCCCTTGGTTCTCGACCCGCACCACCTCGTACCCCTGTTTGACCAGCACTTCCTTCGTCACGACCAGCGCGCGGTCGTTCGTGACCGCGTACTTCTTCGGCCCCTTCCCCCTGCCTTGCGCGGCAGCCGGCAGCGCAAGCACTAGCAGAGCGAGAACCGCTAGACTGAGACGCCGCATCATGTACTCTCCTTGCGTGGCGTTCACCTCTACCGCCCTTTACCGCCTTCTACCGCCCTATTTCAGTATCTGTTTCGCAATCGTGTTCAGCTGCATGTTGCTCGTCCCCTCGTAGATCGCACCGATCTTCGCGTCCCGGTAGAACTTCTCGACCGGATACTCTTTGCTGTACCCGTAGCCGCCGAACAGCTCGACCGCCAGGGAAGTGATCCGGTCGGCCACCTGCGAGGAGAAGAGCTTCGCCATCGCGGCCTGCATCGTGTACGGCTCGCCCGCGTCCTCGAGCCGCGCGGCGTTGTACACCATCAGCCGCGCCGCCTCGAGCTCGGTCGCGGCCCGGGCGAGCTGGAACTGCACCGCCTGGAATTCGGCGATCGGGCGCCCGAACTGCTTACGCTCCCGCACGTACTTGATGGTCGCGCCGAGCGCGCCGCGCGCCACGCCGATCATCTGCGCGCCGATCCCGATCCGGCCGGTGTTGAGCGTCTCGATCGCCACCTTGTAGCCGTTGCCCACCTCGCCCACGACGTTCGCCGCCGGCACCTCGCAGCCGTCGAGGATCAGCTCACAGGTGCTGGACGCGCGGATGCCGAGCTTGTCCTCCTTCTTGCCGACCGAGAACCCCGTGAAGCCGCGCTCCACCGCGAACGCCGTGATGCCCTTGTAGCCCTTCGCGAAATCCGCGTTCGCGAAGATAACGAACAATCCCGCTTCGGCGCCGTTCGTGATCCACAGCTTGCGCCCCTCCAGGATCCACACGTCGCCCCGGCGGGTGGCGCGGGTCTGGAGCCCGAACGCGTCCGAGCCCGACTCGGGCTCGGAGAGCGCATACGCGCCCAGCAGCTCGCTCGCCAGCCGGGGGAGGTAGCGCCGCTTGAGATCGTCGCTCGCCCACTTGCGGAGCAATGTGTTGACGAGCGTGTTCTGGACGTCCACGAAGATCGCGACCGAGGCGTCCACGGCGGACAATTCCTCCACCGCGAGCACCGTCAGGAGCAGACTGCCGCCGGCGCCACCGAGCGACTCCGGGACCTCGATCCCCATCAGGCCTAGCTCGAAGCACTTGGCGAGCAGCGCTGGCTCGATGGCCGCGGCCCGTTCCATGGCGGCAACGCGGGGCCGCACTTCGCGCTCGGCGAAGTCGTGCACGGTGTCGCGGAACAGCTCTTCCTCTTCGGAGAGCCGGGTGAGCGGCGGGCTGGTAATGAGCTCGGGCATCAGGGCCCCAATCTAGCGCCGCGCCCCACGCCCGGCGCGCAACCGCCCCCGCGGGACCCTGGCAGGCTCGTGCTCGTACGTTTCAGTTCGGAACGACGCGCCGGGTCTGGCGGAGCGTTCGACCGCCGGATATATGCACCAGTACAAGTGCGCGCGGCGGTCAGCCCGCGCCCGCCCGCCGCTGAGGTCCCAGACTCGCGACGCAGGCACTGAACGAGGTGAGTGGCGCCGTTGGCGTGTGTGCCCGCCCGGCAGTCCCTTCGTTATTTCTGAACTCATTTCCATCACTAGGAGGCGACGCGCAAATGTTACGTCCTCTCGTAGGCGCGGTGCTGCTCACCGCCGTGTGGAGTGCGACCGCGCTCGCACAGGCACAGCGACCCCTCCGCGGGACGGTGACCGACCTGGACACGGGCTCACCTGTAGGCGGTGCGCGCGTTACGGTGAAAGGGACGGGCAGCGGTGGGTTTACCACGTCGGACGGTCGCTTCACCCTGAGCGTGCCGGAGGGCGCGCTGACTCTCGAGGTTCGCCGCATCGGCTACGAGCTGGCGTCGGTCCCGGTCGCGGCGGACCAAAGCGATGTGGCAATCAAGCTCCGGGCCACCGCGATCCAGCTCGCTGAGCAGGTGGTGACGGGTCAAGCGACTACCATCGCACGACGGAACCTGGCGAACGACGTAGCGACGGTCAGCGGCGAGGATGCCACCCGGGTGCACAGCGAGACCATCGAGAGTGCGCTTCAGGGGAAGGTGACCGGCACCGTGATCACCGCGAACTCGGGTGCGCCCGGGGGAGGCCTCCAGGTCCGGATGCGTGGCGTGACTTCGATCTTCGGCAACTCGGCGCCGCTCTACGTTGTTGATGGCGTCCCGGTCTCCAACACCGCGGTCCAGAACGGCCTCAACGCCGTGACGCAGTCCGCCGGCGGCCTGAACTCGTCGAACCAGGACAACCCCGTCAACCGCATCGCCGATCTCAATCCGGACGACATCGAGAGCTACTCGATTCTTAAGGGGCCGTCGGCGGCGGCCATCTATGGCTCCTCGGCGGCGAACGGCGTAGTGCTGATCACGACCAGGCGCGGCGTGCCCGGACAGACGCGGTTCGCGGTGACGCAGCGCGTCGGGACCCACGTGCTGTCCAACAAGATCGGTGCGCACCGGTTCACCCTCGAGGACGCCGTGGCGTACGACTCTGCGAACTTTGACATCGACCGGGCGACGACCACGGCAATGTATAACCGAAGCGGCGGGTACCAAGACGTCGAGGAGCAGATCTACGGCGACAAGAGCTTGTCGTACGAGACGGACTTGAATATCAGCGGCGGCAGTGAGAAGACGCAGTTCTTCTTCTCCGGGCTCGATCAGCACGACAACGGCATCATGTACGGCACGGGCTACGACAAGCAGTCGCTGCGACTCAATGTCACGCACCTCGCCACCTCGAAGTTGCAGCTCAAGGCGAACTTCAACCTGGTGCACTCTCTCACTAAACGCGGCATCAGCAACAACGACAACGTGAACGTCACGCCGTACTTCGTGCTTCCCGCGACGCCCAGTTTCTTCAGTTTCCAGCTCGACGCGAACGGCGTGTACCCCGTGAACCCGTATCTGAGCCAGGGCACGAACCCGCTCCAAAGCCTGGGCCTGTTTTCGCTGCCGGAGGACGTGTACCGCATCATCACCTCTGTGGACGCGACGTACACGTTCTTCACTACGCCGACACAGAGCCTGCGCGCGACGCTCAACGCGGGGCTCGATACCTACTCGTACAAAGCGAACATCTACTCGGATCCTCGGCTGTATTGGGAGCCGGCCGACGGGTTCAACGGCACGGCGAGCGATCTGAGCACGACGGAGCAGCAGTCGCCGGTCGCATTCACGCTCGCGCACACGTACGCACCGGTGTCGAACGCCGTGACAGCGACCACGTCAGCCGGCGTGCGCTACGGCTACGACTACCTCCGCAGCGACAATGTGGTGGGGCAGAATCTTATCGCCCCCGGCCAGCAAAACCCCAACCTCGCCACCAACGTGGTCGCGTTTCCGAACCGGCAGCGGACGCGCACGCTGGCACTGTTCGGCCAGGAGGAGCTGCTGCTGCTCGAGCAGCGCCTGTACGTGTCGGCCGGTATCCTGGCACAGAAGAGCACCAACAACGTGGACGTGAACAAGCTGTTCTACTATCCCAAGGTCGCCGCGTCATATCGTTGGCCGACCTTGGGGCCGTTCCAGGAGTTCAAGGTCCGGGTGGCGTACGGCCAGACGGGGAACGAGCCGACGTACGGCCAGAAGTTCACGTCCTTCACCGGCTTGACGTATACCGGTCAGAACGCGGTCTTGATCCAGGGAAACCTCGCGGCTACCGACCTGCGCCCCGAGCGGGAGCGCGAGATCGAGGGTGGGGTGGACGCCACGCTGCTCGATTCCCGGGTCGCGCTCTCGGTGACCGGGTACCAGAAGAACATCACCGATCTGATCTTGCAGGCGACGCTGGCACCGAGCACCGGATTCGCGACCCACGTCTTCAACGCCGGCGAGATCCGGAACCGCGGCATCGAGGCCGCGCTGTCGGGCTTCGCGGTGCGCACCAAGGACCTGAGCTGGCTCGCGCGCGTGACCTTCACCAAGAACGTCGGTCGCGTGATGAGCTTGCCTCCGGAGCTGTCGGCAGGGTTCCGTCCGCCGAACAATTTCGGCTTCGGCTTTGGATCGGGATTCATCAAAGTGGGGGAATCCCCGTCCCAGCTCTATGGCTTCGACACGACGACCGGCGTGCTTCACAAGCTCGGCGACCTGGAGCCCTCGTTCGTGATGGGCTTCTCGAGCGACGTGACGGTGGGCAGCTTCCGGTTGTACGGGCTCCTCGACTGGCGGCACGGCAGCTCCGTCGTGAACGTCACACAGAACGGGTATGACTTCGCCGGGACGGCCCCGGATTCCGCCGCGTCGGTGGAGCGCCTCAACCTCTTCCTCGCGGGTCGGTCCCCCTACATCCAGGATGCATCGTTCCTGAAGCTCCGCGAGGTGACGCTCTCGTATCAGCTTCCCGAGACCGTCGTCCGCTCCATGTTCGGCGGGCGCATAACCGGTGTGCGGACCGAGCTGAGCGGCCGCAATCTGGTCACCTGGTCGCCCTACAAGGGCCTCGACCCCGAGGTCTCGAATTTCGGCAACCAGAACATCAATCGCGGCCAGGATCTCGCGCCCTATCCGCCGTCCCGCAGCTATTTCTTCACGCTCGCGGTGGACTTCTGATATGCGCGCGCCAACCTACACACCGACTACCGTCCTTCTGCACGGCGGGAGAGCCCTGAGGATGAGATACTTTGCCCTGGCACTCGCGGCGCTGGCCGCCGGCGCGTGCGACTTGCCGAACGAGCCGAACCTGAATAACCCGAATGTGGGGGACTTTGCCGTCATCACGAGCCTGTCGCAGCTGCAGGCGTACGCGACGGGCGTACTGCGGGGTGACCGGGTTCAGAACGAGCAGGAAATCGAGGAAGGGGAGACGATCGGGCGCGATGCCATGCGCATCACGCCGTCCGAGCCACGCTTCATCAGCAACCTGCTCGGGGGAGCGGTCCAGCCGCCGGGCGCGGCGTTGGACGGATCGGCGTTCGTGACCGGGTCTAATGGGAAGCTCGCGCGTCCCATTGACCCCAGCAACTTCCTGGGCGGCCGAATGTGGCCGTACCCGAACATCCGGCTCGCCAACCTCGCGATTCACGCCGTCAATGCGGCGGACCCGGTGGTGGTGCCCGAGCTCGACGCCGCGGGTAAGGCCGGAGCTGTCGGCTATTTCCAGACGCTCAGGGCGCTGGAGCACCTGCGGGCGATCGAGACGCGCGACACGGCGGGCGCACCGACCGACGTGGACATCGATCCCCTGGCCCCGCCGGCGCCGCTGCATTGCAAGAAGGACGTGCTGGTGTTCATCGCGGCGCTACTCGATACCGCGGCGACGAACCTCGCGGCGGGCGGCTCGTCGTTCCCGTTCGTCTTGCCGGCGACCTTTTTCGGGTTCGACACGCCGGCGGGCTTTCTCAAGTTCAACCGTGCGCTCGCGGCCAAGGTGGACGTCTATCTCGCGTTCCGGGATTACTTTGACCCGGTCACGAATACTGTGGTCGGTACCATTGATCCCGTGGCACTCGATTCGGCGGACGCTGATCTTGCGGCGTCTTTCATGGTCGCCGACCCGAGCCAGCTGGATTTGGGTCCGGCGCACGACTATCGGACCGCCACGGGTGATCTGACCAACGGTCTATTCGAGGACACGGCGAGCACGGCCTACCGCGCAAATGCTCGAGTCCGCAATGAGGCCGACGCCAACGATCAGCGGGTGGCGCGGAAGCTTGCGGTCTCCAAGTTGCTCTCGACCGGGAGCGGCACTACGCTGATCGCTTCGAGGGACATCTATCTGCTGTATCTCACGCCCACGACGCCGATCAAGATCATCACCAACAAGGAGCTGTTGCTGCTGCAGGCCGAGGTGAGCTGGGGCAGGGGGAACTACGCCACCGCTCTGCTCCAGGCGCAGTTCATCCGCACGAGCGACGGCGGACTTACGACGGACACCACCACCGCAGCGGCAGCGGGCGTGCTGAACCGCATCCTGTACGAGAAGCGCTACTCGTTACTGTGGGAGGGCGCCAGCCGCTGGATCGATGCCCGGATGTTCGGCAAGCTGAACGGCTTCGATCCGCCAGTGGGCGTGGGGCAGGAGCGTGGGCGCAATCCCGTTTTCGGCTTCCCGATTCCGTTCAACGAGCAGGTTGCCCGCAACAACGATCTCTCGAGGACCTGCGCGCCCTGAGCGTTTGGCGGCACGCTCAGCAAACGGCCCCGGCGATGATGCCGGGGCCGTTCGTTTATCGGTCCTTCAGCCGCCGCACGAACTTGAGCCCCGACCACACCTCGTCCACCGCCGCCACCTTCACGTCCACCAGCCCATGCGCCAGCCCGATCGCGCGGATCACGTCCTCTGTGAGATCGGTCGGCACCCCGGAAGCTTTCTTGGGCCACGAGATCCACAGCATGCCTGCTGGCGCGAGCGCGCGCGCCAGCGCGGCGAACCGGCCCTCCAGCTCCAGCTTCTCTTTGGTGAAGAACTGGACGAAGTCGAGGCGGCCGGCCGCGCTCGGCTTCCGACGGACCTGCGGGAGCTTGCCGAGCGTGCGCCCGTAGCCGCGCGGCGCCCCGAGGATTGCAATGGTCGAGCCGGATTTGATCCCGAGCTTCGCAACCAAGGATTTGCCCGAGTACCCGGCCACCTCTACCGCCCTCGTTTCGACCTCATCCCTTCTTCTCCGGGGATGGGCCTGCCAGCATCTCCCTGATGCCACCGAGGGAGGCGAGCACGCCCGTCGCCTCGTAGGGCAGGTAGACGACCTTGTTGCTCTGCGGGCTCGTTACCATGTCCTTCAACGCTTCGATGTAGCGGATCGCGATCAAGTACCGCGCCGGGTCCCCGCCGGTTCCCTTGATGGCGCTGGTGATGCGCTCGATCGCCTGGGCTTCCGCTTCGGCGACTTTCAGTCGGGCGTTGGCCTCGGCCTCGGCCGCGAGGATCTTCGCCTGCTTTTGGCCCTCGGCCTGGTTGATCTCCGACTGCCGGATGCCTTCGGCCTGGAGAATGCGCGACTGCTTCTCGGCCTCGGCGGTGAGGATCGCCGCCCGCCGGTCTCGCTCCGCGCGCATCTGCTTCTCCATGGCGTCGCGGATGTCGCGCGGCGGGTTGATGTCCTTGAGCTCCACCCGGCTGACCTTCGCGCCCCACTTGTGCGTCGCCTCGTCCAGGATCTCGCGCAGCTTGGCGTTGATCGTGTCGCGCGAGGACAGCACGTGGTCCAGCTCCATCTCGCCGATCACGTTCCGCAGCGTGGTCTGCGTCAACTTCTCGATCGCGTCCGGCAGGTTGGCGATCTCGTAGGTCGCGCGGACAGGGTCGGTGATCTGGGAGTAGATGAGCGCGTCGATCTCGACCACCACGTTGTCCTTGGTGATCACGTTCTGGCGCGGGAACACGTACACCGTCTCGCGCAGGTCGATCTTGTCGGTGCGGAAATGGCGCGCGAACGACTCCCCCGTCGGCGTGACGATCACCTGATGCCAGTCGATCGCCCGGGGTTTGTCGATGATCGGGATGATCAGGTTCACGCCGGACGAGAGCGTGCGGTGGTACTTACCCAGCCGCTCGATGATCATGGTCTGGGCCTGCTGCACGATCCGGATCCCCCGCGCCACGATCGAGATCGCGAACAGCGCGATCGCCGCCGGGACGATGAGCGAGCCGATGTTGTCCATCGCTTACATCTCCTTGTCCACGTACAGGGTCGCCCCCTCCACCCGCACCACCATCACCCGCGTACCGGGCTCGAGCGCCGTCTCCATGAGCGAGGCGGCGCGCCAATCCTCGCCCTCCACCAGCACCCGCCCCTTGCCGGTGCCGGGGTCGATGCGCTCCGACACGATGCCGACTTTGCCGGCCAAGGCGTCCACGTTCGTCTTGAGCGCTCCCGCCCGGGGATGGATGTACTTGAGCAGGAACGGGCGGATGCCCACGAGTGACAGCAGCGTGCCGGCGGCGAAGCTCAGCGTCGGCACGAGCGCGCCGGGGACCACGAGCGACACGACACCCGCGGCGAGGCACCCGACGGCGACGGACAGCAGCCAAAACCCCGGCGCCACCATCTCGGCCACGAACAGCAGCAGCGCGGTGACGAGCCAGGCTTGCCATTGGTGCATGGGACCCCCCCCACCTCAAGCTACGCCACGACGGGAGGGATGGCGACTGTTCCAGTCGTCAGTTCTCAGTCTTCAGTCGGCAACGTGCGTGAGGGCAGCTTCCGGTTACAGGCGTCGAATCAACCCGGCCAGCATGCGCTTCACCTCGATCACGGCGCTGGTGAGTGGTTCCGACGTCTGCCCATCGAACAGCTTGAGATCGGTCGCGAGGATAAGATGGTACTCCAACTCGCTGGCCGATCCTGCTGCAATGCGGAGAAAGCGCGCAAACTCCATCTTGCCGCCGCGGCCGCACCCCTCGGCGATGTTGGCGCACACCGACGCTGCGGATCGTCTGATCTGCGAGGTAAGGCCATATCGTTCGCTCTTCGGAAAACTGCGCGTCCCTCGATAAGCGGCGAGGGTTAGACTGTGCGCCTTGCTCCAGACCTTCAGGTTGCGGAAATCCTGCATCGGAGGCTCCGGCTGCTGTAGATGAGGCGAAATGTTGCTCCGGCGCGGAGCCAGGAAGTCATCATTCTCTTGCGGGGAGGGTCAGAAAACTCGTAATCACCTTGCCGCGATGAGCGATGGCTGATGACTGACGACTGATGACGCGGTCTTCAATCCGCCGGTGCCGGTTCGCGCGTCGGCACTCCGCCCGCCACAGATGCCAGCTTCATCCGCCCCAGGCGCTGCTGCAAGGCGTCGAGGTACGTGTAGATCACCGGCGACTGCGAGAACGCGAGCCCGCCCACCACCGCGATGCCGAGCGGCCGGCGCGACTCGGAGCCCGCGCCCACGCCCAGCGCGATCGGGAGGGTCCCCATCAGCGCCGCCATCGTGGTCATCATGATCGGCCGGAACCGGATGCTGCAGGCCTCGACGATCGCGTCGCGCGCCGACTTGCCGGCGTTGCGCTGCGCTTCGATCGCGAAGTCGATCATCATGATCCCGTTCTTCTTCACCAGGCCGACCAGCATGATCACGCCGACGAACGCATAGACACTCAGGTCGACGTGAAACACCAGCAGCGTCAGCAACGCGCCGAAGCCGGCGAACGGCAGCGCCGAGAGGATCGTGAGCGGATGGATGAAGCTCTCGTACAGGATGCCGAGCACCATGTAGATCACGAGCACGGCGAGGACCAGCAGGAACACGAGCCCCGACTGGCTGGATTGGAAGGCCTGGGCCGTCCCCGTGAAGTTCGTGGTGATGCTCGAGGGCAGCGTCTGCCGGGCGACACGCTGCACCTCGGCGACCGCCGTACCAATGGAGACCCCCGGCTTCAGGTTAAACGAGATGGTGACCGAGGGGAGTTGCCCCGAGTGGTTGACCGTCAGCGGCCCGACGCTCGAGCCGAGTGTGGCGAGGGACGCGAGCGGAACGAGACTCCCCGTCTGCGACTTGATGTACAGCAGGGTGAGGGCCGACAGATCCCGCTGATACTCGGGCAACAGCTCCATCTCGACCCAGTACTGGTTCGTGGGCGTGTAGATCGTCGACACCTGGCCCGACCCGTAGGCGTCGTACAGCGCGTTCTCCACCTGCTTGGCCGTGACCCCCAGCGACGCCGCCCGGTCGCGGACGATCTGCACGGTCGCCTGCGGGTTCGAGATCTGCAGGTCGCTCGTCACATCCACGAGATCCGGCAGGTTGTGCAGCTTCGTCTCGAGCTGCTTCGAGGCATCGTACAGCGCGGCCATGTCGGGGCTCTGGAGCGTGAACTGGTACAGGCTCTTGGTGAGCTGCCCCCCGATGCGGATCGGCGGCGGGTTCTGGAGGTACACCCGGATCCCCGGCACCGTGGAGAACTTGGGGTTGAGCTCCTGGATCACCTGGTCAGCGCTGAGCCTGCGCTGCGAGCGCGGCTTCAGGTGCATGAAGATCCGCCCCTGGTTCATCTGACCGCCGCCGATGAACGACATGAAGTCCTGGACGTTGGGATCCTGGCCGGCGATCGCCATGATCCGCAGCTGGTGCCCCATCATCTCGTCGAACGACGTGCCCTGCACGGTCTCCGTGATGCCGAAGGCTTGGGAGTTGTCCTCGCTCGGCAGGAAGCCTTTCGGCACGATGACGAACAACACCACCGTGCCGACGAGGATCGCGGCGGAGACGGCGAGCGCGAGCGGGCGCCGGCCCATCACCCAGGCGAGCGCGTCCTCGTACCACTTGAGCACGCGGGCGTACACCCGCTCCGACGCGTCGTACAGCCGGCCGTGACGCGCCTCGCGCGACGGCCGCAGGAAGCGGCTGCACAGCATGGGTGTGAGGGTGAGGGAGACGAAGCCGGAGACCAGGATGGCGCAGCCGATCGTCACGGCGAACTCGTGGAACAGCCGCCCCACGATCCCGCCCATGAACAGCACCGGGATGAACACCGCCGCGAGCGAGAGGGTCATCGAGAGTATTGTGAACCCGATCTCCCGCGAGCCGGTGAACGCCGCCTCGCGCACGCTCGTTCCCATCTCCATGTGGCGCACGATGTTCTCGAGCATCACGATGGCGTCGTCCACCACGAAGCCGACCGACAGCGTGAGCGCCATCATCGAGAGGTTGTCGAGGCTGTAGCCCAGGAGCGACATCGCTGCGAAGGTGCCGACGATCGAGAGCGGCAGGGCGAGGCTCGGGATCACCGTGGCCGAGATGTTCCGCAGGAACAGGAAGATCACGAGCACGACGAGGCACAGCGTGATGGTCAGCGTGCCTTTCACGTCGGCGAGCGACTGGCGGATGGAAACGGAGCGGTCATAGAGGGTGTGCACCTCCACCGACGCCGGGAGCTGCGCCTGAAGGCTGCCCATGAGGGCGCGCACCCCGTCCGCCACGGCTACCGTATTGGTGCCGGGCTGCCGCTGAATGGCGAGCACGATGGCGCGGACGCCATCGTACCAGCCCGCCGTCTTGTTGTCCTGGACGTCGTCCAGCACCTGCCCGACGTCCTGCAGCCGCACCGGCGCGCCGTTCTTGTACGCCACCACCAGCGGCCGGAACGCCGTGGCGTCCTGCAACTGGCCGTTTGCCTGCACGGTGTAGGCCCGGTGCGGGCCCCACAGGATCCCGGTCGGCAGGTTCACGTTCCCCGCGGCCACGCCGTTCGCCACCTCGTCGATCCCGATGCCGCGGGTCGCCATGGCCTTGGGGTCGAGCTGGATGCGCACGGCGTACTTCTGCGGGCCGAACACCTGTACCTGGGCGACGCCCTGGACCATGGAGATGCGCTGCGCCATGAACGTCTCGCCGTACTCGTCCAGCGTCGAGAGCGGCAGCGTCTTGGTCGTGAGCGCGTAATAAAGGATCGGCGAGTCCGCCGGGTTCACCTTCTGGTACGACGGAGGGATGATTCCCTGCGGCAGCTGGCGCAGCGTTTTGGAGATCGCCGCCTGCACGTCCTGGGCTGCGGCGTCGATGTTGCGATCCAGGGTGAACTGCAGCGTGATCGAGGTGTTGCCGAGACTGGACGAGGAGGTCATTTGGTCGAGCCCGGCGATGGTCGAGAACTGCTTCTCGAGCGGGGTGGCCACGGCGGAGGCCATCGTCTCGGGGCTCGCGCCGGGCAGGCTGGCGCTGACGTTGATCGTCGGGAAGTCCACGTTCGGGAGATCGCTCACCGGCAGCTGGCGGTAGGCCATCAGCCCAAAGACAAGGATGCCGAGCATGACCAGCGTCGTCATGACGGGTCGCTTGATGAACAGCTCGGAGATGTTCATTTGTCCGCCTCCACCTCGCGCGCGGGCTCGGCCACGCCCTTCACCTCGACCAGCGCGCCGCTCACCAGCCGCAGCTGCCCGTCGGTGACGACCTCGTCGCCGGCCCGCACCCCCTGCGCGATCACCGCGTAGGCGCCGGCCGTGCGCTCGACCGTCACGGGCTGGGAGCGGGCCGTGCCGTCCTGATTGAGCACGAACAAGTACGTGCCCTGCTGGCCGGTCATCACCGCCTGGCCGGGGACGACCAGCGCCTTGTCCTCCACGTAGAGCTGCAGCCGCACGTTGAGGAACTCGCCGGGCCAGAGCGCGTTGTCGCGGTTCGGGAAGGCGGCCTTGAGCAGCACCGTGCCGGTGGTAGTGTCCACGCTATTGTCGACGAACGTCAGCAGGCCCTCGGTGAACACGGTGTCCGTCTTCGAGGGGCTCACCAGCGCCGGGAGCCGGTTCTTGCGGTAGCGCTGGATGTCCGGGAGATACTGCTCGGGCACCGCGAACCGGACGAGGATCGGGTGGATCTGGTTGATGACGACGAGCTGGTCGGTGTTGGCTCGCACCAGGTTGCCGGCGCGCACCAGCAGTCGCCCCGTGCGGCCCGCCACGGGTGCGCGCACGGTGGCCCAGCTGAGATTGAGGTCCGCGGTCGCGACCGCAGCGGAATCCGCGCGGACCGTCGCTCTGAGGGCGTCCGCCGCGGCGCGTTTGGCGTCGTAGTCCGACTTGGTCACGTAGTCCTGCTTCACGAGCTCCGCGTAACGCTGCTCGTCGAACTCGGCGGCCTGAGCCTGCGCCACGTCGCGGGCGAGCATCGCCTTAGCCTGATCGAGTGCGGCCTGGAACGGCCGGGGATCGATCTCGAACAGCACCTGACCGGCCGCGACGTCGTCTCCCTCGCGGAACGCCACCTGGGTCAGCACGCCGCTCACCTGGGACTGGACGGAAACCATCTGGAGCGGCTCGACTGTGCCCGTCGCAACGATCTCGTAGGGCACGGCGCGCTGCTCGGCGCGCGCGACGGTGACGGGGACCCGGGGCGGGCCGCCCGCACCCTTGCGCGAGCAGCCGAGGGCGAGGACCATCGAGGCGGCCGCGACGGCGATCGGAGTCTTCATCTATTTGGGCGTTCCGGTGGTATCGGTTTGGACGCGGAGCGGGCTACCGCCGTCGAGTCCGAGGATCCCGACGTCGTGCGCCAGCTGAGCGAAGGCGATATACCAGGAGAACCGCGCTTGGATCGCCTGCGCGCGCGCGCTCGCCAGCGCGGCCTCGGCCGTGAGCAAATCGAGCAGACTGCCGGCCCCCGCCTTGTACCGTCCCAGGGCCACCTGCTCCGACTGGGTGGCGCTGGCGAGCAGGTCCGCGCTGGTACGAACCTGCTGCGTAGCGGTGCGGATGGCGTAGTACGCGTCGAACACCTGAAAGATCACCTGCTGCTCGAACCCGCGGGCGCGCTGCGCGGCCGCGTCCGCGGCAGCGGCGGCCGCCTTGATCCCGAAGATCTGCGACCCGCCCGAGAACAGCGGGATCGAGACTGTCACGGTCGCCGTGTAGCTGTTCCGGAAGACTGGGCTACGGCTGAGGACGTCGGTCTCAGCCGTGCTCCCGCCTACGCTGAGCGACGGCAGGGCCTGCGAGCGGGCGACGCTCAGCCGCGCGCGCGCCGCCGCGACCTGCGCGCGTTGGGCAGCCAGGTCCGGCCGCTCGCGCACGGCGCGGGCGATGAGCGTGTCGACGCTGTCGCTGACGCCGAGGGGAATGGTGGTATCGGACGGCAGCGCGATGTCGTAGGGCACATTCGCGGGGAGGCCCATGGAGAGCGCCAGGGCCCCGCGCGTCGTTTGCAGCGAGCCCTCAGTGGCTTCGAGGTTGAGCTGCGCTTGCGACAAGGCGGTCTTCGCCTGCAGCACGTCTGCGATGGTCGCGAGCCCCACCCGGTGGCGTTGGTCCGCGGCCTCGAGGTTCGTCTGGGCCTCCTTCACCGTGGTCAGCTGGGCGACGAGCAGCGCCTTGGTGCCCAGGTACTGAAAGTATGCCTGCTCCACCGCGAGAACCACGTTCTGCAGCGTCGCGTTGTGCGTCCAGTCGGCCGCGAGGAGCGCCTCGCGCGCCTCGCCGACCGAGCCCGACCGCCCGCCGAAGTCGAACAACAGCCACGACAGGTTGAGCGTCGGGCTGAAGAACTGCTGCTTCGTCGCCAGCCTGCCGGCGGTGGCCACGGTCTTGATGGCCGTCACCGTTCCGTCGACCGAGAGCGTGGGGTAGTATTGCCCCTGCGCGCCGCCGTAGCTCGCAGCGGCGGCGCGGGCATCCGCCCACGAGGCGCTCGTCGCCGTGTTGTTGCGCAGCGCGATGTCGATCACGTCCGCGAGCTTGAGCCGCGCGACGCGCGCAGCCAGATCGGGCGGCATTTCGGGCAGCGGCGCGGGCTGGGGCGGTGCCTGGGACCCGCGGGGCGGAGTCCAGGACACGTTCGGGGCGGGCGCCGTGCCCGCGACCCCGCGCACGCCTGGGGTCCCGCAACCTCCCAGCGCGCCCAGCGCCACCGCGACGAGCGTTTCGATGCGGAACGCCGGCCGCGTGGGGCGACGACGGCACGGGACGTCTGGCTGGTCAGTCGGCATCCGAGCGAGCATTCGGCTCTGTGCGAAAGGGTGGCGGGGGATCGCGGTTCCCGGATTATACGCACGACCGGCCCCGCGCGTGGAGACCGGAGGAGGACGAGGCGTCGTGTCTGACAAGGATCGGGTACGGCTCGATCGCTGGCTGTGGGCCGCGCGCTTCTTCAAGACGCGCGCGCTCGCGGCCGCGGCCGTCGGGGGCGGCAAGGTCGAAGTGAACGGCGCGCGCGCCAAGCGCGCCAAGCTGCTCGCCGCGGGCGACCGGCTGCGGATCCGGCGCGGCCCGCTCGAGTACATCGTGGTGGTGCACGCCCTGTCCGAGCAGCGCGGTCCCCCGGCGGCCGCGGCGACGCTCTACGTGGAGGACGCCGAGGGGAAGCGGCTGCGCGAGCGGCTCGCGGAGCAGCTACGCGTGGCGCCGTCGCTCCGCTACGAGGGGAAGGGAAGGCCGACCAAGAAACGGCGGCGGGAGATCGAGCGGCTCAGAGGGGAGTAATCCGTCGTCCGTCATCCGTAACTGCAGCGTCTCGACGGATGACGGACAACGTATGACGGATGACGCTTACGCATGACGCACGACGATTCCCAGCGCGGCGCCGCTCAACACCAGCCACGCCGATTTCACGCGGTAGCGCAGCAGCAGCGCAGCGCTCCCGAGCGCGAGTGCCACAGTAGGGACATCCACCAGCGCGGCCCGGCCGAGCTGCCAGGTGACCGCCGTCATGAGGGCGAGTGACGCGACGTTGACGCCGTCCAAGAACGCCCCCGCAATGGGGGAGCGCCGCAGCCGCGGCACGAACGGCCCGCTCGCCGCGACGAACACAAACGACGGAAGGAACATCCCGAGCGTCGCGACTAGGCCGCCGGGCAGGCCGCCGAGCACGTAGCCGATGAAGGTCGCTGTGGTGGAAAGCGGTCCGGGCGTCAATTGGCCCACCGCGACCGCGTCGATCAGCTGTCCCTCCGTGAGCCAACCCCACCGAGTGACGAGATCCGCGCGCAAGAACGCCAGCAGCACGTAGCCGCTCCCGAACAGCACCGAGCCGACCTTGAGAAAAAAGAGGAACAGCGAGCCCAGGCCGAACGCCGCGCTCGCGGCGCCCGTGAGCGCGACGGCGCCGCCGAGCGGCGCCAGGCAGGCGGCGCCGGCAGGAGGAGGCGGGGAGCGCGCCTCGGGCGTTCGGCTCCAGCGGAGGGCGGCGAGCGCGAGCCCGCAGGCGCCGAGCACGATGAGCTCGTGCACGCCGAGCGCGGTCGCCACCACCGCGGCGACGCCCGCACCGGCGAGTGTGTGCGACTTGACCGCCGCGCGCGTCAGGCCGATGAGCGCCTGCACCACGATGGCGATGACGACCGGCTTCACGCCGTACAGGAGGCCGGCCGCTTCGGGCAGCCGGCCGAACCGCACGTACGCCCAGGCGATGGCGAGCACGATCAGCATCGCAGGGACGATGAAGCAGCTGCCCGCGACGAGGAGGCCCGGCCAGCCGGCGCGGCGGTGGCCGATATGAATCGCGAGCTCGGTGGAGTTCGGGCCGGGGATGAGGTTGGTGGCGCCGAGCAGGTCGAGGAACTCGTCGGGGGTGAGCCACGCGCGACGGCGCACGATCTCGTCTTCCATCATGGCGATGTGCGCGGCGGGACCGCCGAACGACGTGGCGCCGAGGCGGAGAAACAACAGCGCGAGCTCGGAAAGCGTTGTCCGTCGTCCGTTATCCGTCATCCCTAGGTCCAACGCAAGCGAATCAACGGATGACGGACGACGGACGACGGAGAACTTTTATCAGTTGGATCTGCCCCGCGTGGTACACGTCGTGCGAGGCGAGGCCGTACACGTGCTGTGCGTTGGTCCAGCGAGAGCGCCAGCCCCTCGCGCCGAGCCGCTCGGCCGGGAACCGGGCGATCGCCGCGCGCAGCAGCCGGTGCTGTTCCTTGAGCAGGGCCGTGTCGCGCCGCCAGGCGGCCGCGTCGGGCTGTGGAGGGAGCGCCGGCCAGTTGCTTCCGGCGCGCGGGAAAGCCAGCCCCGGATCGCGTGTCAGCCGCCGGCGAACGATGTACTTCCAGTAAGCCGTGTGCAGCACGATCTCCCAGATGTTGTGACGCCGACGGCCCGGACGCCACAGCGCGTCGCGCGGCGACACGCCGCGAATCGCGCCCCAGAGGGGCGTGCCGTGCCACGCCTTGTGATCGAACGCTTGGTCGTAGACGGCGAGGAGCAGGGCGATGCGGCGATCGCGAGGCATAGCAGTTCTCAGGTGTCAGTCATCTGTCATCCGTCGTCCGTCATCCGTCATCAGCATACACTGACGACGGATGACGGACGACTTAACCTATTGAAGGCCGGTGGCCACGCCCAGCCCGATCGCCGCTGCGCCGAGCGCGCCGAGGGCGAGGAGCAGGGGCAGCGCCAACCGGAGCCACTCCTCATAGCGCACTTGGGCGGTCGCGAGGATCGCCATGAGCGCCCCGTTGGTGGGGGTGAGGAGCTCGCACAGCCCACCGCCGTACTGGTAGGCGAGCACGGTGACCTGGCGCGAGAGGCCGAGCAGGTCCGCGAGGGGCACGAGGATGGGCAGCGTGAGCACGGCGTGGCCGCTGGGGCTCGGCACGGGAACGTGCACGAGGACGTGCACCACCATCATCGCGACCGCCGCGAGCGCGACGGGCAGGTGCGCGACGGGCGCGAACAGGCCCTGCACGATCGTGTCCACGACGCGTCCCTCGTCCAGCGTCACGAAAATCGCGCGCGCGAAGCCGATCAGCAGGGCGGCGTAGGCCATGGCACGGAACCCGGCGACGAACGCCGCCGCCGTTCCGCCCACGCCGAGCCCGCCGGCGAGCCCCGCGACGACGCCCATGGCGAGGAACAGCGCGGCCATCTCGTTGAAGCCCCAGCCGTGGTGGAGTACGCCGACCACGAGCGCCGCGAACGTCGCGAGCACGAGCAGCAGTACGGCGCCGCGCCGTCGGTCGAGAGCAGCCTCCGCCCCTTCGGACTCCTCGGGCCCCTGGCCGGCCTCCGCGGCCGGCGCCGCGCGGGTGCGGGCGGCGTAGCGCAGCGTGCCCCAGATCCAGAGGGCCAGGGCCGCGGCGAGGAACGCGATCCGAAACAGCGAGCCCGAGAGCAAGCGCACCTGCGCCAGCTGCTGCGCGATGCCCACCTGGAACGGGTTGAGGGGACTGAAGGCCGCGCCCACGGCGGCGGCGCCGAGGCTCATCGCCACCGCGATCACGGGCCGGAGCCCGAGCCGCCGCGCCAGCAACAGCACCACCGGCACGAGGGCGATGATCTCTTCCTTCATATTGTCGAGCACGCCGCCCAGCGCGAACGCGAGCGACGCGGCCGGCACGACCAGCGTCTCGGCATGGCCCAGCCGCCGCACCAGCCAGTCGACCCCCTGCCGCAGTGCTCCGGTCTGGTCTACCACGGTGAAGGCTCCGCCGATCAGGAACACGAAGAAGATCACCGCCGCCGCGTCGGCCATGCCGCGAGGGATCGCGACCAGCGCCCCGAAGGGAGTGACGCGGCGCGGCGGGACTCGGTGGTAGGTGCCCGCGACCACGACGTCGCGGCCGGTCGCCGGATCGTGCCGCCGGTCGTACCGGCCGGGCGGCAGCACGTAGCTCGCGCTGGCGGCGACGAGCACGCAGCCGCACAGCAGGACGAGGGGATGGGGGAACTTCACGGCGCCGCGCGCGGTGCGGGTCGCCGGGTCACCGCCACACCGAGAGGAGCGCCCCCATGATCAAGAGATAGGCGAGCTGGTGCCCCGCGTCGATCACGAACGCGGCGATGGGCTTCTCCGAGAACATGTTGCCCGTGAGCCCGATCGTGGCCGCGAATCCGAGCCACGCCAGGAAGCCGAGCCACAGCCCCTGCACGACCGACGTGGAATTCGCGTACGACGCGAGCAACGCCATCACGTACGCCATCACGAAGTAGCAAACCGCCGACACCAGGTAGGCGCGGGTCGCGCCCCGCTTCTTCATCTGCTCGAGCTTCTCGGGCGTGTATCCCTGGGCCTGCATCCACTGTCTGGCGAACAGCAGCGGCGAGTACCAGAACGCGCCGAGCACGAACGTGAGGAGCGCGGCGACGAGGACGGCGGGGATGTTGACGTTGGCGGTCGGCATGAGGGCTCCTTTGGGGTCCGTAGTGGCCGGGGTGCGACGCGAGGAACGCGCCGTAGATCGCCAGGACCGCCGTCAGCGCGAGGCGCGCGCGCCGCTCAGCTACTCGGGCTACGGCCCGACCCGCTTGGTGCGGAACGTGCCGGTCAGGATCACGCTACCACCGGCGGCGGGCCGCATCTCGAACGTGCCGTTCAGCGAATCGCCGCGGAGCTTGCCCGTGGCGGTCGTCATGACGTCCTGGTTCGCCGTGATGCTGTGGTACGGCCCGATCTCATCGACCAGGGACGTGTCCGAGACCTGCCGCACCCGGATCGGCGCCGGGGGAGCCGCCACGCCCGTGTACGTCATCGTGCCGCGGAGCGTGCCGTCCTGCGCCACGCTGGAGACGATGCGGAACGGGATCCCCGTGTCCGTCGCCGTGCGGTACGAGCGTCCTTCCCACGTGCCGGCGTACTTGTGAGCCGGCCCACCGGCGGTCGCGGTGCCCGCCTTTTCCCCCGGCGCGCACGCGGCGACGACCAGTGCCGCGCAAAGCAGTCCACGCATGGTGTGCCTCCCGAAAAAGGAGTAGTGGCGAGAGGCAGTCAGTATGCAGGCTGTGCAGAACGGCCACAAGGAAGGGGTACGGCCCGGTTTGAAACAGGCGCCGCCCCTCAGGCGATCGCCGGATGCCGTCGGGCGCGGCGGCGCTCGAGCCAGCCGGCGGTCGCGGCGAAGAGCAGGTAGCACGCCAGCGCCAATACGGCCGCCGCCCGGCCGGAGGGTGGGGGCGCACCGAACAACACGACGGCCTGGACGATCAGCATCACCACGCCGAACACCGGCAGTCCATAGCGGCCGGGGGCCGTGGAGCGGCCGAGTCCGGTGGTCGCGGCCGTGGAGCGCAGGTACAGGAACATCCCCCCGAACAGGACGGCGATCTCGAGCAAGCAGGCGGGGGCGCGGTAGTTCCACAACCCGAGGCCCACTTTCAGAGTATCGTCGTAGATCGGCAGGTCGGGACGGTGCACGACGAGGTCGAGCGCCCAGTGCGAAAGTACCGCGACCGCGACGAGCAGGGCGGCGCGAGGCGACGCCCCGAACGGGCGGATCAGGCGGTACGCGACGTACGCGCCCAGCGACCAGAGTAAGGCCGCGACGAGGCTGTGCGTGTACGGCATGTAGTAGAGGTCGAGGGGATTCGAGGCGGTGATCCCCGGGACGATGCGCACTTTCTCGACGCCGAGCAGGACCAAGATGCTCCAGAACACGTCGAGCAGCTGCACGGCGAGGAAGAGCACCCAGAGGGGGATGGTCTTCTCGACGCTCTTCGCGGCGAAGCTGACGCCGTAGTGGCCGACGAACACGGGTTACCCGAACACCTCCAGCGCGACTTCGACCTTCCCGAACGGCGCGCTCACCTGGATCCCCTGCACGGCGCCCTTCACCTGCTGGAACATCTCCCGCGCGATCTGCACGCCCTCGGCGAGCGCCGCCTCCCTGCCCTTGTCCTGCGCCTTCCGCATCCGTGCGAGCACCGTCTCGGGCACCGACACGCCGGGCACCTCGTTCGCGAGGAACTCCGCGTTGCGCAGCGAGAGCAGCGGCCAGATCCCGGCGACGATGGGGATCTTGAACTGCTCGACGCGCTGCAGAAACGCCTCGAGCTGCGCGGGATCGAACACCGGCTGCGTCACCGCGAACTCCGCGCCCGCGTCGACCTTCCACGCGAAGCGCGACAGCTCGCGGTCCGGATCGATCGCCCCGGGGTTCACGCCGACGCCGACCACCCACCGGGTCGGCGCGCCGATCGGGTTGTTCCCCGGGTCGAGCCCGTGGTTGAGCTTGTAGACGAGGTTCGTGAGCCCGATGGAGTCGATGTCGAACACCGCCGTCGCCTCGGGGTACGGACCCATTTTCGGCGGGTCTCCGGTAATGATGAGGATGTTGCGGAGTCCCGCCGCGTGCGCGCCCAGAATGTCCGACAGCATGCCGAGCAGGTTGCGGTCACGACAGCAATAGTGGATGACCGTCTCGATCCCCACCTCGCGCTGGATCAGGATCGCCGACGGGAGGACGCCCATGCGGCTTTGCGCGCGGGGACCATCCGGGACGTTGACCGCGTCCACCCCCGCGGCCTTGAGCGCGCGACACTGCTCGAGCATCGGCGCCGGGTCCACGCCCTTGGGCGGCACGATCTCGACGCTCGTGACGAGCTGTCCGGCCGCGAGCTTCGCGCCCCAGCACGACCGCTGGGCGAGCGGTACCTCCGCGACACCGGTCGGCAGCGCCACCGTGCCACGCGACACCACCGTGGGCTGGTGCCGCGGCGCGACGCTCGCGACGTAGTCGCGGATCTTCTTGATGTGCTCCGGCGTGGTGCCGCAGCATCCGCCCACCAGCCGCGCGCCGGCTTCGATCATGCGGCGCGCGTAGCTGGCCATGTACTCCGGCGACGCCAGGTAGATCTTTCGGTCCCCGACGTCCTTTGGGAGCCCGGCGTTCGGGAGGCCGGAGATCGGCCGATCGGTGGCTTTCACCATCTTCTCCACGGCCTCGAGCACGCCCGCCGGGCCCACGGAGCAGTTCACGCCGATCACGTCCGCGCCCCACTCGGTGAGCCGCGCGGCGAACGTCTCGGGCGCGGTGCCGTAGTGCGTGAGCCCATCGTCGCCGACCGTCATCTGCGCGATCACGGGGAGGTCGGAGTGGCTCCGGACCGCGCGGAGCGCCTCGTGGATCTCGTCCAGGTCCGAGAACGTCTCGAGGATGAAACCGTCCACTCCACCCGCCAGCAGGCCTTTCACCTGACGCTCGAAATGCGCGAACGCTTCCGCGCGCGACACGGCGCCGAACGGCTCGATCCGGACGCCCAGTGGCCCGATTGCTCCCACCACGCTGGTACGGCCGCCGCTCGCCTGGCGGGCCAGCTCGGCCGCGGCCTGGTTGATCTTTTCCGTCTCGTCCGCGAGCCCGAAGCTGCCGAGCTTCACGGGATTGGCGCCGAACGTGTTCGTCTCCAAGATCTCGGCGCCAGCCCGTACGTACTCCTCGTGCACTTCCCGGACCAGCTTGGGCTGCTTGAGGCTCAGCTCGTCGTAGCAGACGTTGAGGAAGAAGCCCTTGGCGTACAACATGGTGCCCATCGCGCCGTCGAGCACGTGGACTTTGCCGTCATTGAGGAGATCTCGGAGCGTGATCGTCATCCGGTGTCCGTTATCCGTCATCCGTCATCCGTAAAAGCAAAACCCGCCTGGCCGAGCAGTCGCCAAACGGGATGGGCTTTTTAGCGACTTGTTTAACGTGGCTGCAATAGGCCGCAAATCGCCACGAACTGTTCTCAGTTGTCAGTTTTCCGTCGTCAGTAAATGTATCGGCTCCGACCGGTCAGCACCAGCCGGCTACCAGACATGGGCTACTGACCACGGAAGACTGATAACTTTATCGCCATGACCGACCTCCTCGCCGCCCGCTCGCAGATGGGCGTGTCGCTCGCCTTCCACATCGTGTTCGCCGTGATCGGCATCGCGATGCCCGTCATGATGGTCGTGGCGGAGCGCCGCTGGCAGGTGACGGGACACGCCATCTATTGCGACCTCGCGAAGCGCTGGGCGAGGGGCACCGCCATCCTGTTCGCGGTGGGCGCCGTGTCTGGCACGGTGCTGTCCTTCGAGCTCGGGCTCCTGTGGCCGGGGTTCATGCGCTTCGCCGGGCCGCTCATCGGCATGCCGTTCTCGCTCGAGGGGTTCGCCTTCTTCACCGAGGCGATCTTCCTCGGCGTCTACCTGTACGGCTGGGACCGCATCTCGCCGCGGGCGCACATGTGGTCCGGGATCGCGGTCGCGGCAAGCGGTGCGGCGTCGGGGATCTTCGTGGTCATCGCGAACGCCTGGATGAACGCGCCGACCGGATTCGAGGTAGTGAGCGGGCAGGTGGTCAACGTGCACCCGATCGCGGCGATGGGGAGCGCGGCCGCGCTGCCGCAGACGATCCACATGACCATCGCCGCGTACGCCGCGACGGGGTTCGCCGTGGCGGGGATCCACGCGTTTCTGCTGCTGCGCGATCCCGCGAACGCGTTTCACCGGCGCGCGCTCGGGATCGCCCTGGTCGTGGGCGCCCCGGCGGCCGTGCTGCAGCCGATCTCGGGCGACCTGGCCGCCCGCCACATCGCGCGCGATCAGCCGACCAAGCTCGCCGCCGCCGAGGCGCTCTTCACGACGCAACGCGGCGCGCCGCTCACCATCGGCGGGTGGCCGAACGTCGCCGCGGGCGAGACCCGGTTCGCGATCAAGATCCCCTACGCCCTCTCCCTGCTCGCGTTCCACGATCCACATGCCGAAGTGAAGGGGCTCGATGCCGTGCCGCGCGCACTCTGGCCCAAGGTGTCCGCCGTGCATTTCTCCTTCGACCTGATGGTGGCGCTCGGGACGTACCTGGCCCTCGTCGCCCTGTGGGCGAGCTGGCTCGCCTGGCGCCGGGCCGACCTCGCGCGCAATCGCTGGCTGCTGCGCGCGATCGCGCTCGCGACCCCGATGGGCTTCATCGCGGTGGAGGCGGGATGGATGGTGACGGAGCTGGGCCGCCAGCCGTGGGTGATCTACGGGGTGATGAAGACCGCGGACGCGGTGACCCCGATGCCAGGGTTGATCGTGCCGTTCCTCACCTTCACGCTGCTGTACGGCTTCCTGGGTGTCATTGTGTGCTGGCTGCTGTACCGGCAGATCATCCGCAGCCCGGCGATCCCTGAGTGGCGGGGGTTCTACATGTCTCCTGGGGACGAGGGAAGGGAAGGGGGAAGCGTGATTCCATGACGCTGGCCGATGTCGTCGCAGGAATCATCTTCGCCGCGCTCAATGTGTACGCGCTCCTTGGGGGCGCCGATTTCGGCGGTGGCGTGTGGGATCTCCTCGCGACCGGCCCGCGGAAACAGCGCCAGCGCGAGCTGATCGCCGACGCGATCGGACCGGTGTGGGAGGCGAACCACGTCTGGCTGATCCTCGCGCTCGTGCTGCTGTTCACCTGCTTCCCCACGGCGTTCGCGCGACTCGGCACGCTGCTCCACATTCCTCTCTCGCTGGTGCTGATTGGGATCGTCCTGCGCGGGTCGGCGTTCACGTTCTGGCGATACGGCGGCCACGGGGACGAGGAGCAGCGGCGCTGGGGGGTGGTGTTCGCGGTGGCGAGCCTGATCACGCCCCTCCTGCTCGGGACGACGGTGGGGGCGATTGCGTCTGGAGCTCTGGGGGAAGCGGGAAGCGCGAAGGGGGAAGGGTTCGTCGGAACGTACGTCGCGCCGTGGCTGAACCCGTTCGCGCTGTCGGTGGGGTTGTTCGCGCTGGTGGCGTTCGCGTTCCTCGCGGCGGTGTACCTGACGCTCGAGGCGCGGGAGCGGGAGCTCCAGGAGGATTTCCGGCGCCGCGCTCTAGGGGCCGGCGCCGCGTTGTTCGTCGTCGCCGCGCTCGCGCTGCTCCTCTCCCTGCGTTACGCGCCGCTTGTCCGCGAGGGGCTGATCTTCGCCGCGCGGGCCGTGCCGCTCCACGTCCTGACGGCGGCCGCCGCGCTCACCGCGCTCGGGGCGCTCTGGCAGCGGCGCTGGCGCCTGGCTCGCCTTGCCGCCGCCGCGCAGGTGTCGCTCATTCTGTGGGGCTGGGGGCTGGGCCAGTACCCCTACGTCCTCCCTCCCGACTTGACCACCGCGGCCGCCGCGGCGCCGGATGCGACGCTGCGACTGGTGCTCGGCGGAGTGATGCTCGGCGCGGTGGTGCTGCTGCCGTCGCTGGCGTACTTGTTTCGAGTGTTCAAGGGAAGTTCTCAGTCGTCAGTCGTCGGTCATCAGTGACTGATGACTGACCACTGACAACTGTCGATTCACCAGTCGAACATCGCGCGCGCCACCCACCACGCCGCGAACGCGCCCGCCACGAATCCCAGGAGCTGCCCCCAGACGCCGAGCACCCGTCCGGCGAGGGCGCCGACGATCGTCCCCACCACGAAGCTGACGAGCACCTTCAGGAGCTTCATCGGCGTTCGCGTTCCGCTCCCTCGAGCAGGGCGTCGATCACGGCGGCGGTGGCGAGGCCCACGATCTCGACGGTCTTGCGGCGCGCCCCCGCGCCGGAGACGATCGCGACCGCGCCGCGGGGCACGCCCAAGCGCTCGGCGAGGAAGCGCACCAGCTCCGCGTTTGCGGCGCCGTCGACCGGCGGCGCGGCGATCCTGATCCTGATGGCGTCGCCGTGCCGGCCGGCGACCGCGGTGGACCGCGCGCGCGGCGCCACGTGCACCAGGAGCGTCGCCATCAGAATGCCGCGATGAAGGAGAGCAGCATCCGCTCGGCGACCCACAGCACCAGCCAGGCGGCGAGCGGGCTCCAGTCGACGGCCCCGATCGGCGGCACCACCCGACGGATCGGCTCGACGAGCCAGTCGGTGAGCGCGTAGACGGGTCCCATCCAGCGGGCATACCGGAACACGCCGAACCAGCTCGCGATCACTCGCAGCATCAGGGCGACGAAGAGCACATGGTACGCGAGGCTGACGAGCAGCTCGAGCACGCCCTTCGGGCCGCCCGCAAACGCACCGTAGACCGAATAGAACGCCCCGATCGCCCATTCCAGCAAGGACAGGATGACCAGCCCGGCGACGGTCACGGCAACGACGAGCCACCATGCGGCATTGACCGGATTGCCGCCGAACCGCACTAGGCGCGTTTCCACCCGGCGGATCAGGGGCTCGCTCGCGGCCCGCAGGGTCCGACCTACACGCCCCAGCGGGGAGACGCGCCGCGTGCGCACCAGCCAGGACGCGAGCGCGACGAGCACGCTCACGGCGAACGCGGCGAACACGACATAGCGCGCGACGGCTTGGATCTCCTGCACGGCTCTCGTCTAGTGATTGCGCGACGTGAATACGTCCACGGCGTCGGTCTGGGCGAACCCGGCGTGCGGCCCGCCCCCGATGACGTAGACGCTTTCGCCAAGCGTCGCAGCGCCAAGGCCGTGGCGCGCGGTGGGGAGCGCGGGGGCGGTGGTCCAGACATCGGCCGCGGGGTCGTACGTCTCGTGATTCGCGAACACCGAGGTGCGCGTCTCGCCGCCGACGGTGTGGATCCTGCCGTCGAGCACGGCGGCCGCGAGCCCACCCCGGCGGCTCGGCATCGGTGTCTTCCTGGTCCAGTGGTCGGTCGCGGGGTCGTATGCCTCTACCACGTCGTAGTTACGGCCGGCGTCCAACGGCCGGCCGCCGATCGCGTAGAGAATACCCTCCACCGCGGCCGCGGCGAGATGGTCGCGCGGCGTCGGAATCGGCGCGGCGGTGCGCCAGCGGTTGATCGTGGGGTCGTACACCGCCGTCGAGTCGACCAGGTTGCGCCCCGTGCCCCACCCGCCGACGACGATGAGCTTGCCGTTCACGGACGCGGCCGCGGACGCGCCCCGCGGCGCGGGAAGGGGCGCCCGCGCCTCCCAACGATTCCCGTCCTCGCGATAGATCCAGAGCGTGTTCTCCGGCACGAAGCTCCGCTGCGACAACCCGCCCACCGCGTAGAGCGTGTCGCCGACGACGGCCAGCGGCATATGGTGACGCGGGAACGGGAGGTCGGCGATGCGCGTCCAGCGGTTCGCCGTCGGGTCGTAACGGAAGGCGCGCGCGCTCGGCGCGTCGGTTCGGTCGATGCCGCCGGCCACGTAGACCTTCCCGTGCAGCACCGCCGCGCTCAGCTCCTGGATCGGCTCCGGGAGCGGGGCGACGGTGGACCAGCGGCCGTCGCTCGGCACGATACTGCCACAAACGACGAGCGTGACGGCTGGCAGTCTCATGGAGCGAGGCGAGTCCTGGGCGCGAGGGGGGGGCTCACCGCTCGACGGTCCACGTTCCCTCGCGGCGCCCCCCCAGCAGCGCCTCCAGGTCGGCGGGCTCGCGCCCGAAGCCGGCGGCCCGTGCTTGGGCATACACATCGGCGTCGTAGGAGGTCGTGGGGTTGCAGTACAGCACGCCGAGCGCGACGGGAAACTCCGGGGGCTCGAGCGCGACCAGCAGCTGCGCCAGGGCGCGGCTGGTTTCGTCGTGCACCAGGATGTCGCCGAGCGGCACACCACCCTCGCCCACCGCCACGACCTCGAGCGCGACGGTCCCGGGCTTCAGTCGCAGCCCCCGCTCCCGGTTCCGTCCGAACACCAGCGGCTTGCCGTGCTCCGCGTGGAGTTGCGCGTCACCCGCCACGTCCTTCGCGGTGAAGTGATCGAACACCCCGTCGTTGAAGACGACGCAGTTCTGGAACACCTCGACGAACGACGCCCCGCGGTGCGCGTGGGCCCGCTTCAGGAGCGCGACGACTTCGGGTTGCTGGGTGTCCACCGCCCGGGCGACGAATCGCGCCCCGGCGCCGAGGGCGAACGCGCACGGCGACACAGGGGACTCGACCGAGCCCTGCGGCGTCGAGGGTGAGTGCGTCCCGCGCCGCGAGGTAGGCGAGTACTGCCCCTTAGTGAGTCCGTAGATCTCGTTGTTGAAGAGGATGATCTGGAGGTCGACGTTGCGGCGCAGCACGTGCAGCATGTGGTTGCCGCCGATCGACAGGGCGTCGCCGTCCCCCGTGACCAGCCACACGTCGAGCTCGGGATTGGCGAGCTTGACGCCAGTGGCGATCGCCGGCGCCCGTCCGTGAATGGTATGGAACCCGTAGGTGGACAGGTAGTACGGGAACCGCGCGGCGCATCCGATCCCCGAAACGAACACCGTCCGCTCGCGCGGCGCCCCCAGCTCCGCCAGCGCCTTTTGGACCGCCTTCAGAATCGCATAGTCCCCGCACCCAGGGCACCACCGGACCTCCTGGTCCGAGGCGTAATCCTTGGGCGCGAGCTCGGCGTCGGTGATCGGCGTGACCGTCACGGCCGCGCTCGCGTTGACTCGATGGCTTCGACGATCTCCGCCACCTTGAAGGGCTTTCCTTCCACCTTGCTCAGTCCCTCTGCGGGCACCAGATACGCCGCCCGTAGCAGCTGCACGAGCTGCCCGTTGTTCATCTCCGGGACGAGAATCCGCGGGAACTGCTGCAGCAGCTCGCCGAGGTTGCGCGGGAATGGGCTCAGGTAGCGGAGGTGGATGTGCGAGACGTCGAGGCCGTCCTCGCGCGCCTCGCCGACCGCCCGATGGATCGCGCCGTAGGTCGAGCCCCACCCCACGACCGCGACCGCGCCGTGGTCGTCCCCGAGGGCCACCCGCTGGAGCGGGATGCCGTTGGCGATCCCGGCGATCTTCGCCGCGCGGGTGCGGGTCATCCGCGCGTGGTTGTCGGGATCGTAGGAAATGTGGCCTGTGTCGTAGTCTTTCTCGAGCCCGCCGATGCGGTGCTCGAGCCCTGGGGTGCCGGGCACGGCCCACGCCCGCGCCAGCGTGGTCGGGTCACGGAGGAACGGGTGGAAGCCCGCGGGGTCGGTCCGGAAGCGCACGGGGAAGCGCGGCAGCGCCGTCGCATCGGGGAGGCGCCACGGCTCGGCCGCGTGGGCGAGATAGGCGTCGGAGAGCAGGATCACCGGGGTCATGTACGTCGTGGCGATCCGCACCGCCTCGAGCGCGACCTCGAAGCAGTCGACGGCCGTCGCCGCGGCGATCACGGCAAGCGGCGCGTCTGCATTCCGGCCGTGCACGGCTTGAAACAGGTCGGACTGCTCGGCCTTGGTGGGCATGCCCGTGGACGGGCCGGCGCGCTGGGAGTCGACCACCACGATCGGGAGCTCCGTGGCGATCGCGAGGCCGAGCATCTCGGTCTTGAGCGCCATCCCGGGGCCGGAGCTCGAGGTCACGCCCAGCGCTCCGGCGTAGGCGGCCCCGATCGCGGCTCCGATCGCGGCGATCTCGTCCTCCGCCTGGAAGGTGATCACGCCGTGCGCCTTGAGGTTCGCCAGTGTATGGAGCAAGAGCGATGCGGGCGTGATCGGGTACCCCGCGAAGATCATCTTCTCGAGCCCTGCGGCGCGCAGGCCGGCGATGAGACCCCACGCGAGCGCCTCCGTCCCGCTCACCGTGCGGTAACGTCCCGGCTGGACCGGCGCGCTCGGCACCGTGTACCCCACCAGATGCTCCGACATCTCGGCCGTTTCTCCGAACGCGTGCCCGGCGTTCAAGGCCGCGACGTTGGCCTGGGCGATGTCCGGTCGGTCGGCGAACTTGCGGCGCAGCCACTCGATCGTCACCTGCCGGTCGCGGCCGTACATCCACAGCATCAGGCCGAGCGCCCACATGTTGCGGCAGCGGTGCGCCTCCCGGGTGGAAAGGCCGAACGGTTTGACCGCTTCCGTCGTGAACCGCATGATGTCGAAGGTCAGTACTTGGTAGGTAGCGAGGGAACCGTCCTCGAGCGGGTTGGCGGAGAATCCCGCCTTGGTCAGGTTGCGCTCGGTGAAGGCGCCGGTGTCCACCAGGACCGTCCCGCCGACCCGGAGATCGTTCAGGTCCACCTTGAGCGCGGCCGGGTTCATGGCCACGAGCACGTCCACCGCGTCGCCCGGGGTCATGACGTCGCGCGCCCCGAACTGGATCTGGAACGCCGACACGCCGTACGTCGTCCCGGCGGGGGCGCGGATCTCGGCGGGGAAATCGGGGAAGGTGGTGAGGTCGTTGCCCGCGAGGGCGGTTTCCACCGTGAAGCGCGAGCCCGTCACCTGCATCCCGTCGCCCGAGTCTCCCGCGAAGCGGATGACCACGGACTCGCGCGCCTGTCGAGCCCGAAGAGTCGAGGCGGTAGCCATTGGGGAGAAACTAGCAAGGCTGCCGCCGGGGAGGGTAGGGTGGCCGGCGCCGCGCCCACGGTGGCGAAGCCCACGTTGACCTTCGGTTGACTATGCGCGGCTATGGTAGCGGATATGCCGAAGCTCGCAAACGTCGGCGGGGCGGTGCTCGTACACCGTGTCGAGCGGCGCATTTTCGCCGTTGTGTTCGTGGCGATCCGCAAGCTGATGGCGGTAGCCGAGCTGTCGCGCAGAAGGATCGGGTTCTAGGCGGCGAACGCCGCCGCCACGATCCGCGCCTGCTCCGCCTGGTGCACCGCGGGGTAGCCCTCTGCCGGGCTCGAGCGCTCCGGGCGCCCGACGTCGCGGACCCGCACCTCCGGACTCACGAGCTCCCGCAGCTGCGGCTGCATGAACTTCTGGGGCCCCATGTTGCGCGGCTCCTCCTGCACCCACACGATCTCCGTGATCGTGGGGTAGCGCGCGATGAGCTCCGCGAGCTCGACGGCGGGGAAGGGGTAGAGCAGCTCCACCCGGCCGATCGCGACGTGGGCGGCTTGGGCGCGCAGCGGCGAGAGCAGGAGATCGTAGTAGACCTTGCCGCTGCACAGCACCAGGCGCGTGGCACCGCGACGCCGTTCGCCTTCGGGGTCGTCCAGCACCGGCCGGAAGGCTCCCGTGGTCAGCTCCTCGAGCCGCGACGTTGCCTGGGGAAGCCGTAGCAGGCTCTTGGGGGTGAAGAGCACCAGGGGCCGCAGCTCCGCGTGGCGTCCCTGGCGCCGCAGCAGATGGAAGTACTGCGCCGGCGTCGTGCAGTTCGCGATCCGCAGGTTCCCCTCGGCCCCGAGCGCGAGGAAGCGCTCGATGCGGGCGCTCGAGTGCTCGGGCCCCTGACCCTCGTACCCATGTGGCAAGAGGAGCGTCAAGCGCGAGGTCTGCCCCCACTTCGCGAGCCCGGCGATGAGGAACTGGTCGATGATCACCTCGCCGCCGTTCGTGAAGTCGCCGTACTGCGCCTCCCACAAGACCAACGCTTCGGGTGCCGCCGCGGCGTATCCGTATTCGAAGCCGAGGCACGCGAACTCGGAGAGCGGACTGTTGTGCAGCTCGAACGGCCCGCGCGCGCCCGGGAGGTTCTGGATCGGCGCGTAGCGCTGCCCGTTCACGGTATCGTGGAGGACCAGATGGCGTTGGCTGAACGTACCGCGCTCCGTGTCCTGGCCGGTGAGCCGGATCGGCGTGCCTTCGACCAGCAGCGAGGCGAACGCGAGTGTCTCGGCGTGCGCCCAGTCGATCCCCCCTTCCCCGAGGGCGGCGCGCCGTCGCTCGAGCTGGCGCTTGAGCTTCGGGTTGGTCGTGAATCCCTCGGGCACGGCGAGCAGCTGCTCGTTCAGAGTCGTGAGCAGCTGCGCCGCCACCGCCGTGTCGGGCTCCGCGACCGCCGGGTGCGTGCCCGAAATCCGCTGCGGCTCTTCACCCGTTCCCGCCTCGGACAGGTGAGCCTTGAGTGACTGCTGGATCTCCGCGAGCCGCTGATACATCTGCGCCGCCTCGGCCTCGGCTCGCGCGGCGTCGAGCGCGCCTTCGCGTACGAGCTGCTCGGCGTACTTCTGGCGCACCGTGGCCGTCTGCTTGATGCGCTCGTACATGAGCGGCTGGGTGTAGGCCGGTTCGTCGCCCTCGTTGTGCCCGTGACGCCGGTAGCCCACGACGTCGATCACCACGTCGGCGTGGAACCTGTCCCGGTACGTCATGGCGAGCCGTGCCGCGGCGAGGCATGCTTCCGGGTCGTCCGCGTTCACGTGGATGATCGGGGCGTCGAACCCCTTCGCCAAGTCGCTCGAGTAGTCCGTCGAGCGGCCCTCGCGCGGGTCCGTCGTGAAGCCGAGCTGGTTGTTCGCGATCAGGTGGATCGTGCCGCCGGTCGTGTAACCCCGGAGGCGCGCCAGGTTGAACGTCTCCGCCACGACCCCCTGCGCCGCGAACGACGCGTCGCCGTGGATCAGCACTGGTAGGGCGACCGTCCCATCGTGGATCGGCTCCTTGCCCCGCCGGTTGGTCTGGCTGGCGCGGGCGCGGCCCTCCACCACGGGGTTCACGGCCTCGAGGTGGCTGGGGTTGGGCGTGAGCGTGATATTGACCGGCTTGCCGGCGGCGGTCTGGTACACGCCGTCCGCGCCGTGATGGTACTTCACGTCGCCCGTGCCGCCCTGGGGCGTGAGCGTCTCCTCCACGTGCCGCCCGCCCTCGAACTCGGCGAAGATCGTCTCGTAGGGCAGGCCGACGATGTGGGCGAGCACGTTCAGACGGCCGCGGTGCGCCATCCCGAACACTACGCGGCGGGCGCCGCTCGCCCCGGCGAGCTCGATCGTCTGGTCGAGCATCGGCACGAGCACGTCGAGCCCCTCGATCGAGAACCGCTTCTGGCCGAGGTACGCCTTGTGGAGGAACCGCTCGAGCGTCTCGACGGCGGTGAGGCGCGAGAGCAGCCTGCGCTGCTGATCGGGAGTGAGCGCCTGGCGGTGCTCGCCCGATTCGATCACCTGGCGCAGCCACACGCGCTCCTGGTGGCTCCCGATGTGCTCGACCTCGTACGCGATCGTGCCGCAATACGTCTGCAGCAGCCTCGGGTACGCCTCGGCGAGCGTCGTCCCGGGGACGTAGATCCGCAGCAGCTCCGCGGGAACGCGGCTCATAATCTCCGGGGTCAACCCCAACGGGCCCGGGTCGAGCGCCGGATCGCCCGGGGGCTCGGAGCCGAGCGGGTCGAGCCGAGCGGCGAGGTGGCCGAAGTTGCGGATGGCTTTCACCAACGCCATCGCTGCGGCGACGTGTTTCAGATCATCCGGGGACGAGGGACGGGGGACGGGGGACGGGGTGATCACCGTCGCGCCCCGTCTCCCCTCCCCCGTCCCCCGTCCCCTCAATCCCAGACCCTCAAACACGGTTTCGTAGAACCCGTCTGCTCCTTGGAGCAGGTCATCGAGCCGACGCAGGAACAGTCCCGACTCCGCGCCCTGGATGATGCGGTGGTCGTACGTGCTCGTGATCGTCATCACCCTGGCGGATCCGATCTGGCGGATCGCGCCGGTCGCGATGATCGACCCCTGGCCCTGCATGAGGCGCGGCACCGAGGCGACGGTTCCGATGGTCCCCGGGTTCGTCAGGGTGATCGTGGCGCCCGCGAAGTCGTCGGGGACGAGCTTGTTGCTCCGCGCCTTCTCGACCAACGTCTCGTAGGTCGCGTGAAAGGTCGCAAAGTCCATCCCCTCCGCGTGCTTGATCACCGGCACCACGAGGGCGCGGCTCCCGTCCTTCCGCTCCACGTCCACGGCGAGCCCGAGGTTCACCGCGCGTGGATCGAAGCGGTGCGGCTTCCCGTCGACGTCCTGGAACGCGTGCGTCATGACGGGGAGCTCGCGCGCCGCCCGGGTGATGGCGTATCCGATCAGGTGCGTGTAGGAGATTTTCTTGCCCGCGGCGGCCAGCTGCGCGTTCAGCTCCCGCCGCCGCGGGTCCAGCATGTCGACGGTGATCTCGCGAAACGAGGTCGCCGTCGGGACGGAGAGCGAGTCCGTCATGTTCTGGGCGAGACGGGCTGCGGGGCCGGTGAGGGGAGTCAGTCCCTGGGGAGGGGGGACGGGGGACGAGGGACGGGTGGGTGCCGCCGCGATGGACCCGTCCCCCGTCCCCCGTCCCTCGTCCCCGAGCACTTCGGCGCGATTCGTCGGAATCACCGGCAGCTCGGCGAGCCTGCCGTTATCGAAGAGCTGGCGCCAGTCGTCGGAGACGGAGGCGGGATCGCGCAGGTACTGCTCGTACATCACCTGCACGAAGGCGGCGTTGTGGGTACCGAAGACGAATTCGCTCACGAGTTGGAATCTAACGCGCCGTCAGCCGTCAACCATCGGTTGCCTGTATATTGTGCGGTCCATGTTCCGACGCCGCTTCCGGTTGGGTTGGCTGCTGCTCGCGGGTTGCGGCCCGCTCGCCGCTCAGGATCTCGGCGCGGTGCGCACCAGGCTCCACGAGCGCATGGCCCGGGCGCCCGCTGCCGCGGTGGGAGTGTATTATCGCAGCTTGGTCCGTTCCGACTCGATCCTGCTCGGCGCGAACCTGCGCTTCCACGCCGCCAGCACGATGAAAGTCCCCGTGATGATCCAGATCTTCCGCGACGCGGACGCCGGGCTGTTGCACCTCGACGACTCGCTGGGCGTGCACGCCACCTTCCCCTCGCTCGTGGATGGTTCGCCGTTCGACGTGGACAAGGCGGACGACTCCGACTCGACGCTGTACTCGCGGCTCGGCGGCCACGCGTCCGTCCGCGAGCTGCTCGAGCTGATGATCACGCGATCGTCTAACCTCGCGACCGACATCCTGGTCGAGCGGGTCGGTGCGGAGCGGGCGCAGCGTACCGCCCGCACGCTCGGCGCCTGGTCGATCCAGGTGCTGCGCGGCGTCGAGGACGGCAAGGCGTACCGCGCAGGGCTGAACAACACGACCAGCGCGCGCGACCTGGGCGCGCTGCTCGGCGCGATCGCGGAGCACCGGGCGGCGAGCCCCGCCGCGTGCGACACCATGCTGGCCATTCTCGGGCGACAGGAGTTCAACGAAGGCATCCCTGCCGGCGTGCCGCCCGGGACGCGCGTGGTGCACAAGACGGGATGGATCGGCGAGGTCGTCTACCACGACGCGGGCGTCGTGTACCCCACCGCGAGTGCGAGCTACGTACTCGTGGTTCTGACGGGGGGCATCAAGCAGGACAGCGTCGCCCACAACCTGGTGGCGGACCTGTCGCGGCTGGTGTACGGGGCGGCGGTGGCGAGTCCCGGCGGTCGATGACGCCTATCACGCGTATTGCGCGACGCCGCGGCCGAACGACCAGTTTTCTTTCTTCACCTCAACCAGGTTGATCAAGACGTCCTCGGGGCGGACGCCGAGGTCGGTGTGCAGGCGTTCCGCCACCGTTCGGTAGAACAGCTTCTTCGATTCGACCGTCCGTCCTTCATTCAGCGTAATCTGGATGAAGACCACCCCATCGGACCGCGGAATGTCGAGATACCTCGGATCATAGATCAGGCTGTTCTTGTCGTGATGGGTAATGACCTGGAAATGGTCGTGCGCGGGGACGTTGATCGTGTCGACCATCGCCTGATAGATGATCCCGCCGACTCTCTTGCCGAAGCTCGCGGGTTTCCCCTTCATCAATGAGATACGAACCAGCGGCATGCGTCCGCCTCCAGTCAACGTGGATCGGGGAAATTGTGTTGAGCAACGAGACCAGCGTCTTCGAAGCAGGTTGCTCGCGCGCAAGTCAGCTGACCCGCCGCGTCTTCCGTCGCATGAAATCCATCAGGATGAACTGCCCCAGGGTCATCGTGTTCGTGAAATACGCCTTCCCCCGGCAGATCGCGGACACCTTCTTCACGAACTCCACGAGGCTGCGGTCCCGCGCCAGCATGAAGGTGTTGATCATGATCCCGGAGCGCCGGCACAGCGCGACCTCGCGGTAGGTGGCCTGGAGAATCTGCGGGTCGAGCCCCATCGAGTTCACGTAGATGCGGCCGTCGGGCAGCGTCAGGGCGGACGGCTTGCCGTCGGTGATCATGATGATCTGGCGCATGTCCTTGCGCTGCGACAACAGCATGCGCCGCGACAGCTTCAACCCTTCGGCCGTGTTGGTGTGGTAGGGGCCCACCTGGGCACGCGCCAGCTGCGCGAGCGGGATCTCCTCCGCGGTGTCGTGGAACAGCACCACCCGCAGCGTGTCGCCCGGGAACTGGGTGCGGATCAGGTGCGTGAGCGCGAGGGCGACCTTCTTGGCCGGGGTGAAGCGGTCCTCGCCGTACAGGATCATCGAGTGCGAGCAGTCCAGCATGAGCACCGTGGCCGACGAGGAGCGGTACTCGGCCTGGTGCACCATGAGGTCGTCGTACTCGAGGTTGATCGGGACGCCAAGACCCTCGCGCTGCAGGGCGTTCGTGAGGGTGGCGTTGACGTCGAGGTTGAGGGTGTCGCCGTACTCGTACGGCTTACTCACCGCCTCGGCTTCGATGCCGGTGGCCAGGTGCTCCGTGTCGTGGGCGCCGAAGCTCGACTTGCCGATGCTCCCCAGGAGGTGTTTCAGCGTGCGGTAGCCGAGAAAGTCGATGCCCTTCTCGGTGAGGTTGAACTGGACCTGTTGGGCGGCTTCCTTCGCCATGCCGCCGGGCCCGAACAGCGGCTGCTGGCCCGAGGGCATCTTGGGGGCCTCGGTGACGTTCAGGTAGCCCTCTTCGATCAGCTTCTGGACGATCTTGTCGAGCAGCTCCGACAGCTGGCGCTGGAGGTCGGCGTCGCGCTCGGCCTCGCCGGTGGAGTCTCCGCGCAGCACGGTCAGCATCTCGGGCGTGAGCTGGCCCGATTCCATTAACGCCTGCAGGATCGCTTGGCGCAGCGCGTCGAGCGAGCGGTCGGGCTCGTCTTCGCCGAACTCGCCCCAGAACGGGTGCGAGTACGCGCCTCCGGCGAAGCCGGACTGGAGCAGGAAGTCGGCGAGCTCGTCGAGCAGGGCCTGGAGGTTGATCGTGTCGGCCAGCTCGGGGCGGTAGCGGCTGTACGTCGTGTATTTCATCGCGCTCCCTACCCGAAATATCGGCCGCCGACGAGCTTTCCCGCAATGGACGAACCCGCGCGCGCGTTCCGTCTCGGAGCGCTTCGCCACCGCAACTTCCGACTGTTCTTCCTGGGCCAGGGCACCTCCCTGATCGGCACGTGGATGCAGAACGTGGCGCAGGGATGGCTGGTGCTCGAGCTCACGAACTCGCCGTTCTACGTGGGACTCGTCTCCGCGCTGGGCTCGCTCGGGGTGCTGCTGCTCACGATTTACGGCGGGATCGTGGCGGATCGCACGAACAAACACCGCCTCGTCATCATCACGCAGTCCCTCTCGATGCTGCCCGCGCTCGCGCTCGCGGCGCTCGTGTGGACGAAGCGGGTCACGGTGTGGCACGTCGCGGCGCTCGCGGGATTTCTGGGTGTCGTGAACGCGTTCGACGTGCCAGCGCGCCAGGCGTTCATCGTCGAGCTGGTGGGGAAAGACGATCTGATGAACGCGATCGCGCTCAACTCCTCCGCGTTCAATGCGGCGCGGGTGATCGGCCCGGCCGTCGCGGGCGCGCTGATCGGGGCGCTCGGCGTGGGAGTCTGCTTCTTCCTCAACGGTGTGAGCTATCTGGCAGTCATCGCGGGGCTGCTCGCGATGCGCCTGCCCCCCTACCTGCCGCCGCCGCGGCGCGGCTCGGCCTGGGCCGGCCTACGCGAGGTCGTCGCGTTCATCAGAAGCGACCGGCGCGTGTCCACGCTCGTGGTCCTGATGGGCGTGCTCAGTATCTTCGGGTTCCCCTACCTCGTGATGATGCCCGTGTTCGCACGCGACGTGCTGCATCGCGGTGCGGCGGGCTATGGGGTGATGATGACCTCGGTGGGAATCGGGGCGCTGGCCGGCGCCCTGGGCGTCGCGTTGCTGGGGCGCTACATCCGCCTGGGCCCGATGGTCATCGCGGCGGGAGCATCATTCGGAGTCCTCCTGGTCGCCTTCGCGCTCTCGAAGGTGTACCTCCTGTCGGTCGCGCTGCTGTCGCTCACCGGCGCGACGATGATCGTCAACAACGCCCTCGCGAACACCGCCATCCAGACAATCGTGCCGGACGAGCTGCGGGGCCGCGTCATGGGCTTCTACGCCTTCGTGTTCATCGGCCTCGCCCCGCTCGGCTCCTTCGAGCTGGGCACCCTCGCCGAGCGGCTCGGGACGCCGCACGCCGTCGCGCTGGGCGGGGCGATCACCGCGCTTGCAGTGGGGCTCGCGGGCTGGCGGGTGCCGGAGCTGAGAGAGACATAACCGCGTTCATCTCCACCCCCGCCGCCGCGCCTCCGCCACGATCAACGCCGTCGCCCCGTCGATCCCGAGCCGCTCCGTGTTCACGACCAGATCGTAGGTCACGACGTCGTGGCGGTGCCGGCCGTAGTGTGTCTTGACGTACTGGTCGCGCTGGCGATCGGTGTCGTCCACGACGCGCTCGGCGTCCGCGGGGCTCACTCCCAGCCGCTCCACCGCGAGCTGTCTGCGCCAAGCCTTGGAGGCGACGACGTAGACGTGCAGCGCGTCGGGGCGGCGGGCGAGCAAGGCCTGCGCGCCGCGGCCGACCAGCACCGCGCGCCCGTGTGCCGCCGCCTCCGTGATCACGCGCTCGGTCATCTGCACGATGGTCGCCTCGTCCGGCTCGACGCGGGGCACCGCGGCCGCCGCGGCCCCCGTCATGAACATCTCGGGGGACGCGACCGCGAGCGTCCGGGCAAGCCGCTCCAGCAGTCCAGGCGTCCGCTCCTCCCGCTGGGCGACCTCGTCCGCGGGCAGTCTCGCGCGCCGCGCCACCTCGTCGACGAACTCGTTGTCGATCACCTCCCACCCGAGCTGCGCCGCCACGCGGCGCGCCACGTCCGAGCCGCCGGAGGCGTATTGCCGCGTGATGGTGATGACCGGCGGCGCCATGCTCAGGGCTTCAGGTTCTTGCGCAGGTCGCCGATGTTCAGCAGCGGCAGCCCGCCCTCGGTCGGCACGAAGATGATCAGGTTGTTCGAGCTCTTCATGTCGTGGAGCACTTCGATCCACTGCTTGGTGAGGGCTTCGGGGGAGAGCGTCTGGTTCAAGAGCCGCTGCTGCTCGGTCTGGAGCCGGGCGACCTCGACGCGGTGCCGCTCGGTCTCGATCTGCTGCTCCTGCGCGATCTTGTTGTTGATCGCCTGCACCACCTGAGCCGGTGGTTGGAGGTCCCGCAGGAAGAACGCGGTCACGCTGGCGATCCGGAACTTGCCGCCCCCCGCGCGCGGCGTGGTCACCAGGGCCGAGTCCACCAGGGCTTCCATGGTGTTCGCGATCTGGGTGCGCTTGGAGATGTCGTTGATCGAGTACTGCACCATGCCGTCGCGCACGCCTTTGCGGATGGCGTTAAGCACCGCGCCGCGGATCTGATCCTCGTCGCCGATCTCCGTGAAGATCTTGGGCGCCTGCATCGGGTCGATCTGCCAGCGGATCGACACCTCGACGTGCATCCCCATCTGCTCACTCGACAGCGCCTCGATCGCTTCGATCTGCTCGCCGCGCGTGGGCCATTGCTCTTCGCGGGTCGAATAGCGCTCGACCGACGACCACGGCGGCACGAAGCGGATCCCGGCGAGCAGCGGCGCCGGATCCACGTAGCCGAACGCGTGCCGCACCCCGACTTCGCCCGGATCGACGACCACCATCGCTGAGCCGATGACCAGCAGGACGGCGAGGGCCGCAATGCCGTAGCCCGCGAGGCGTAGCAGATGGACGATGGGACCGGGGCGCTGCGCCCGCACGGCGGCGGCGGAGAGCAGCAGGGAGAAGGCGATGACGAGCAGGACGGCGCCGGCGACGAGCTTGCTCATGGGGCTCCGGAGGGAGACCGGAAGAAGATACGGCCAAAGTCCTCAGTCGTCAGTCATCAGTAACTGACAACTGACAACCGATGACCGACTACTGAAACAGATTCGGCCCTCCTCCTCCTCCCGCCTTCCCGTACCCCGGCCCCTTCGGCTCCGCCCGCGCCCGCACGTAACCCAGCTCCTCCGAGCGCGAGATGCGCTTCTCGGCGACGAGGCCTTCGAGCACCAGCTCGCACGCCGCCACCATCGTGCCCGGGTCCTTCTTAGCCGCGAGGCCGACCTGGTCGATGAGGTCGAGCAGCCCCGGGACGACGCTGAACCCCTTGAGGCAGGTCTCCGAGCGCTCGTCCATGGAGATCTTGAGGGCGCCGCCCTCGTCGAACCAGTGGACGATGTCGTCGACGTTGGCGCCGCCCACGCGTCCCTCGAACGTCTTGCCGGCCGCGCGCCGGATCAGGTCTTTCGCGATCACCTCGGGGCCCTGCAGCTCGCCTTCGTACTCGAGCTCGAGCTTCCCCGTGATGGCGGGAAGCGCCGCGTAGATGTCGGAGATCCGGGGCACGACGGTCTTTTCCTTCGTGAGGATGGTGCGCCGCTCCGCGTTCGACACCACGTTCTCGAGCACGCTGATCGGCAGGCGCTGGGACACGCCGCTGCGGCGGTCCACCCGCTTGTCTTCGCGCGCCTCGAACGCGATGCGCTCGATCAGCTCCGCGATGAAGTCGGGCAGCCGGAGCGGCCGGGCGTTCCGCTTCAGCCAGGCCTCCTGCTGCGTGATTGCCGTCCCCAGCTCGACCGTGTACGGGTAATGCGTGAGGATCTCGGAGCCGATCCGGTCCTTGAGCGGCGTGATGATCTTGCCGCGCGCCGTGTAGTCCTCGGGGTTCGCGGTGAAGACGAGCGCCACATCCAGGTTCAGGCGCACGGGGTAACCCTTCACCTGGACGTCGCCCTCCTGCATGATGTTGAACAGGCCCACCTGGATCTTCCCCGCGAGGTCGGGGAGCTCGTTGATCGCGAAGATGCCGCGGTTCGCGCGTGGCAGCAGGCCGAAGTGCATCGTCAGCTCGTCGGAGAGCAGGTGCCCGCCCCGCGCCGCCTTGATCGGGTCCACGTCGCCGATGATGTCGGCGATGGTGACGTCAGGCGTGGCGAGCTTCTCGACGAAGCGCGCATCGCGCGGCAGCCAGGCCAGCGGCGCGCGGTCCCCCAGCTCGGCCACGAGCTCGCGACCGAATTTCGAGATCGGCGCACACGGATTGTCGTTCACCTCACTGCCGTCGAGAATCGGGATCTCCTCGTCGAGCAGGGTCACGAGCTGGCGCAGGATGCGGCTCTTCGCCTGGCCGCGCAGGCCCAGCAGGATGAAGTTGTGGCGGGACATGACGGCGTTGACGATCTGCGGAATGACGGTCTCCTCATAGCCCACGATCCCCGGGAACAACGGCGAGCCGTTCTCGAGCAGGCAGATGAGGTTCTCCCGCAGCTCGTCCTTGACGGTCCGGTGGACGCGGGCCGCACTGGCCCACTCCGTCTGTTTCAATTCGCCCAGCGTGGTCGGCTTGGTCATAATAGGTCGATACTTAACCGGCCCGCTCCCGCGGTGTAAAGAGTCGCAGGGCGCCGACCCCCCACGCGGGCAGCTCGAGGGTGACGCGACCGTCCGGTGCGATCGGGATCGGGTCGCCGTTCATCTCCACGAAGTTTGCGCGCCGGGCGCCGCGGAACGTGTACGCCCCGGGCCAGACGGCGACGGCCCGCCCGACGCCGGTGACGTCGAGCAACTTCACCACGGCGCCCGACCGGTCGTCTGCCGGCTTCGCGCCCACCACGGCGATGCCCGGATCCGTGATGAAGAGGCCGGAGTCTTTGCGGGGGAGCCCGCCCGACCCCGCGCTCGCGTACGGGGCGCTCACGTACAGCGGGTCGCACGCGGCCCAGCCCCGTCGCACCGGCTCCGCCGGATCGCTCCCCGGAGCGAGCGCCGAAATGCGGAAGCGGAACGTGAACTCGCCGCCTTGACGCGCCGCGAAGTTCGCGGGCCAGTAGTTGTGCAGGGCGTACGCGAACAGCGTGCCGTCTGGCTCGACCGTGCGGCGCCACTGGCCCCGGAAGATGTCGTTCAGCGTGAACAGCGGCGTGTCGGGGCCGCTCCAGAGCATCCCGTCTACGGCGTCGTGCAGCCACACCCAGTGCGCGTGGCAATACCAGTCCCGGCAGCTGCCCCGTTGCTGGTCGCGCTCCACCGTCATCCGCCCGAGTGGCACCTCTACCTCGACCGTGGGTCGGGTGAGGGCGAACGGGAACGCGATGTACAACGCCTCCTTCTCGAGCGTGGCGGCCTTGGTGACGCGGTTCTCGAGGTCGAGCCACGGCAGCTGCTCGTATAGCGTCACGACCGAGGTGACGTCGCCTGTGCCCTCGACCGTGCGCCGCGCCACGAGCCGCACCCCGATCCCGGGCAGGCGCTCGCGGCGCGCCGACACGAGCTGCGCCTGGCTCACCGTGAGCTGGGGTGCGGCGCGCAGGTATTCCCGAGACCGCTCGGTCCAGAGCGCGCTGTTTCGCCCGCCCCGCACGTACACGAATTGGTTCAGCCCCGACCAAGGCGTCGGCTGGACCCGCTCCTTGCCGTCCCCGGTGGTGAGCGAGCGGATCGCCCCGGTCGCCGGATCGAGCACGACGTGAAACCTGCCCGCCTGGGCTTCGAGCGCCGTACCGTCGTCCCGGGGCGGGTTCGCCGCCCGTTCGCTTTCCGCGAGCGCCAGGTAGCCCAGCGCCGGGACATCCCGCGCCACCACCAGGGCCGAGCCATCGGGCAGGTCCACGGCGGGCCACTCGCGACCATCGTGCGCGAGCCGCCGGGCTGCGCCGTTGGGTACTCGCACCACATCGCTCCGGGGCCAGCTCGAGGCGTTGAACACGATGCGGCCCGCGCCCCCCCCGCCCCCGGTGCTGAGCCCGATGCGGAGCAGCGCCGCCGCGACCTGCCCGTCCGCCGCGGCGGTGGCGCCGTCCAGGAAGCCCCGCTTGTACTGCCACTGCGCGACCGTCTCCGCCCCGTCCGGATCCGATCCGCTGGCCGACGATCCCCAGGTGTGCTCGCCGAAGAGCAGCAGATCGCGCCATATCCGGCTCCGCTCCTCGGCCCGTCGCGCCACGCGCTCGGCGGCGCCCACGTCCTTGGGTTCCGTCTTCTCGTCCCACAGCGCCAGGAGTTCCGCGGCGCGCGCGGCGAGCTGGGCGGTCCGGTAGCGCGCCAACTCGGCCGCGGTTGAGACGGCCCCATCTTCCCGGTATGTGCCGGTGTCGCCCCGCCGCACCGGCAGCTTCGCGCCCCAGCGCCGCTCCACTTCCCGAAAGAAGTCCTCGGCCCGTCCGGGCACGAGGCGGGGGAACGCGTAGCGCCGGTTGAAGTCCTCGAGGTTCGCGACCAGGCGCTCGTCCATCAGCCCGTTGTCCCCCACCGCGCCGTGGAGCAGGGCGACGTCGTAGGGATACTCGGGCGACACCAGCACGGCGTGCGTGAGCAGCCACTCGGAGAGGCGGCGCCCCATCTCGTCCGCGTCCACGTCGAACCCGAAGCGCAGCGCGTCATCGTAGCCGTAGCTGCGCCAATGGAGCACGCGGCTCCCGTCCGGCCCCTCCCACCAGTAGAGCTGTGGGTAACTCGTCCACTCGCCCGCGAGCTGGGTGCGGGCGCCCTCCGCGGGAGAGAGCAGCGGCACGGCGCGCTCAGGGTTCACGCCGCTGACGAGGTAGCGCACGCCGCTCGCGGCCAGGAGCATTGGGAGCGTGAGGACCTGGCCGGGCACGTCCGCTATCTGCGCCGCCATGTAGCCGAGGCCCTGCTCGCGCGCGAACCGGCCGGCGGGCCACACCGCCCGGGCGAGCGTCTCGTGGTCCAAGATCCCGGTGAGCAGGTTCGCGAACAGCGCGGAGAACCCGACCTTGCCGTCGCGGATCGCCTGCGCGAGCGCCCCGCCGGCCGCCGGAGCACGGTTCTCGACGAACGACAGCACCTGGAGCGCGCACTCCGCCGTCCAGCGGTACTCGGGCCGCGCGGCGAGGCGCGCGAGCGCGGCGTCCAGGTTGTGGCGATGGACCTCGAGACACCGCTCCTGCGCGTCGGTGTACCCGAGGTCGGTGTGGCTCGATGACAGCCAATAGAGCGTCCAGCGGCGCGGCGGCACGAGCCGGACGCGCCGGCGCCCCACCCGCTGCTTGCCCACGTCGAGGTCGATCTGGAACTCGGACGGCTCGGAGAGGGGGACCCACACCTCCCCGGCGAACGCGGACGCCGCGCCGCCGGGGACGGGCAGCAGCCCCGCGGTGCCGACGAGCGTGCCGCGGCGATTCGTCACACGCGCGCGGGCCGCCGGCGCGTCGAGCCCCCTGACCGTGATGCGGAGCAGGTTGGTGCGGCCGTCGGGCTGTCGGTACAGCGCCGTGGGTGCCGCCGCGATGACCGGACCTTCCCCGACTGCCCGCCGTCGCCCCCGTCCCCCGACACGGGACCGCCCGACCGCCGCCGTGACGGCGCTGAGCCACTCGAGGAAGCTTCGCCGGTCCGTCATCGCACCTCGCTCCATCGCGCTGGTTCGCTGGTACGCCGAGCATGCCGGTGTGGGTCCCGCGGTCTTGACTCCGAGGGACCCGGCGCTAGCTTTTCCCGGCCGAACGCCCTCGTCAACCGCTACTTCCATCAGGAGTCAGCATGAAGCGCCTCGCAGTAGTCCTCGCCCTCGTGGCCATGGGCGCGTGTCAGAAGGCGGAGCAAAAGCCCGCCGCGACGCCAGCCGCCGACACGTCGCACGCGATGATGCAGATGAGCGACACCTCGAAGATGCAGATGCCGATGGCCGACACGTCGAAGAAGATGGCTCCGGCCGCGCCGGCCGCGAAGCCTGCGCCGAAGAAGAAGCCCTAAGCACCGACGTCGGGAGCGGTGACGATGCCCGGGACTCGCGCCCGGGCTTTTCGTTTACGCGGGGCCGACGGCGGGCAGGACGAACGGCAGGTCGACGACCCGTGCGTCGCGGCCGGCCGCGCGGACCATCGCGCCGGGCGTCACCTCGCCGCGCACCACAGCGAGCCCGATCCAGCGCCCCGCGCCCGGCGGGGCGGCGCCCGGCTCTGGTACCCAGGCGACGCTCGTCACGCGACCGACGTCGCGGTCGAGGTGGGTGACCGCGCTCCACCCGTCGGCCGGGGCGGCCGGCGGTTCGGCGTCGAACAACAGTCCGCGGAGCTGCCGGTTGGTGTGCCCCCGGAAGTGGAGCCGCGCCACCGTCTCCTGGCCGGTGTAGCAGCCCTTCGTGTACGACACTCCGCTGATCTCGTCGTAGCGCACCTCCTGCGGGATCGTCTTTTCGTCCACCTCGGCGCCGAGGCGTGGCCAGCCGTGCAGGATCCGAGCCAGCTCGAGCGCGGCGGGCTCGGGGGGCCCCTCCACTGCGCCGGCGGCGACGAGCCGATCGATGAGCGCGGCGGCCGCGGTCGCAGGCGCGGTGACCTGGAGAACGAACGGCGCGCCGTCGGTGGCGCGTGCCGTCTCCGTCTCATTGGGGCCCTGGAGCACGCGCCCCGGGGAGGGGGGCAGCGGCAGGTCCGCCAGTTCGGCGACACTCAGCGCGCGCGGGCCGGCGATCCGGTAGACCACGACGTCCGCCGTGCGGTCGCTCACACGGGCGAGCCGCGGCGGCACCGAGTGCGTGAAGGTCGCGAGCGCGCGCTCGTGCCCTTCGACCGGGACCGTGTAGCTCACCGTGTCCCCCAGCCGTGCCGACCAGCCATCCACCACGATCATCCCCTTCGGCGTGAGCAGTGCGCCGTACACGAATGCTCCGTCGCCCGGCTGCTCGATGTCGTTCGTGAGCAGGCCCTGGACGCACGTCACCGCTCCCGGCCCGGTAAGCGCGATCACCGCCGCGTCGGCGCGCGCCACCAGGGCACCACCCCGCAGCGCCACCACGAGCGGCGGCGGGATCCGGCCCGGCTCGAGCCTGGCGACCTGAGGGCCCAGCGTTTCGGTCATGTCACTCAAGCATAATAACCCGCCGCTCGGTAGGACTCGTCGAGCAGCTCTACGGGGTGGCGTACGGCAGCGGGGATGCCCGCGGCGGCGAGGCCGGCGCCGAGCTGCATGAGGCAGCCCGGGTTCCCGGTGGTCACTACCTGTGGGCGCGCCTCCCGCAGCGAGGCGAGCTTCGGTCCCAGCACGGCGCGCGACATGGCAGGCTCGACCAGCGTGAACAGCCCAGCGCTGCCGCAGCACTGCGCGGCGTCCGGAGTGCTGATCACGCGCAGCACGGGGATCGCGCGCAGCACTTGATGCGGCGGCTCGGCGATGCGCTGGGCGTGGAGCAGGTGACAGGGAGGATCGTAGGCAACGGTGGCGTCGAGCGGGGCGCCGGGGCGCGGCCCTCGCTCGGCCAGCAGCTCGGTCACGTCCTTCACGCGCGCGGCGAACCGAGTCGCGTCGTCGCCGCCGAGGAGATAGCCGTACTCCTTCAGGATCGCCCCGCACCCGGCGCTGTTGACGACGATCGGCTCGTCGCCGGCACCGAACGCCGCGAGGTTGTCCCGCGCGAGCGCTTGGGCCTCGCGACGCAGCCCAGCGTGCGCGTGCAACGCACCGCAGCACCCCTGCGCGGGCGCTTCGCGCACGCTGTACCCGTTCACCTCGAGCGTACGGATCGTGGCATCGTGGACATGGGCAAACAGGCCGTCCATGATGCAGCCGCGGAACAAGAGGACGGACTGGCGGACGGTCGGACTGTCGGACAGTGCGTGTTGCGCCTTACGGTCCGACCGTCCGACCGTCCGACCGTCCGACGGCTTCGTCGCCGCCAGCATTCCCATCGCGAACCGGAACCGGCCCCATCCGGCCAGCCGGCGCGGGATCCCGCTCGCCCGCAGCAGCCGCGCCATCGCGTACACGACCCGCGACACGCCCGCGCCCGTCAGGCCGCTGAGGGCGGCGCGCGCGAGGGGCGGCAGCCGCCGCCGCTGGGCGAGTAGCGCGCGGGCCGCCTCGAGGCCGTGGCCGTAGCCGACGCCCGACGGGCAGACGGGCTCGCAGCCCCGGCAGCCGAGGCAGCGGTCGAGGTGGAGGGTGACGAAGGGATCGTCGGGAGCGAGCTCGCCGGCTTCGAGCGCGCGCATCAACTCGATGCGGCCGCGCGGGCTGTCGGCCTCGTCGCCGGTCGCGAGGAACGTGGGACACGCTTGCAGGCAGAAGCCGCAGTGAACGCAGGTGTCGAGCGCCGCGAAGCCGCCGCGGTCCGTCATTCCGTGCCTTCGACCGCCACCACGAAGGCTTCACCGGGATCGAACGTGCGACGCAGTCCGGCGACCAGGGGGCCGATGCCTTCGCGGTAGGCCCCGAAGTGCCCGACGGCGGCTCGGAGCGGCCAGGGAGCGCGCTCCAGCGTGAGCGGCACCTCGAGACCCGCGAGGGTGCGGCGCAGGCGGCGCAGGCGGTCCACGGTGGTCTCGCCGCCCCAACGAATCGCGCCCACCCCCGGGCTCGCCGAGACCCACTCGTCGCCCATCTGATGCTGCAGCAGGTCGAGCAGCTCGTCGCTCGAGTCGGGGAGGCCGCCGATGCGGAACGTGACGGACCGGGTGGCGAAGCTCTCGGCCGCCCGCATCCAGAAGCCGTGCGCCTCGTCGGCGCGGAGCGCCGCGAAGCGCCCGCCGGTCGCGGCCCGGAGCCCCGCTTCCTCGGCGGCGACGAGCGCGGCGGATCCGGCGAAGCGCACCGCGAGCGCCCAGCGCTCCCGGCGTGCCAGGGCCGGGGATACGAGCTCCAGCGCCGCCGGCTGGATCCCCGCCGCCGCGATGTCCTCGGCGACCTGCGTCAGGTCCTCGCGGGCGCCCTCGAGCACGAGCGTCTGGTCGGCGCGGGGCAGCGCGCGCAGCCGCAGGTGCACAAGCACGATGACCCCGAACGCGCCGAACCCGCCCGCCTCGAGCTTGGTGAGATCGTAGCCCGCCACGTTCTTCACCACCTTGCCGCCGCTCTGCACCAAACGGCCGTCGCCGGTCACGAAGGTCACGCCCAGCAGATGATCTCGCACCGCGCCGAAGCCTAGGCGCAGCGGGCCCGCGGTCGCGGTCGCCACGACGGAGCCGAGCGTGCGGCCCGCGAGCCCCGGCGGGTCGAGCGCCAGCCAGGTGGAGCGGTCGGCGAGCTGCTGGCGCAGCACGTCGCAGCCGATTCCCGCCTCGGCGGTGGCGGAGAGGTCCTGCGGCTCGATGGCCGGGATCTTGTCGAGCCGGCGCGTGGTGAGCGCGAAGTCGGCGGGCGCGTCGGCGGGCAGCCAGGTCCCCGCCCCCTCGATGCGCAGCCGCCATCCCTCTTCGCGCGCGGTGCCGAGCAGCAGCGCGACGGCGTCCGGCGAGGCGGGGGCCACGCGCGGGACGCCGTCCGGCGTCGCGGCGAGATCCACGGCGTCGCTGCCGAGCAGGGCGCGAACGCGGTCGAGGAGGCTCATGTGGCGATTGCGGATTTCGGATTGCCGATTGCGGATTGGGCGGGCGATCGACGCTGCTGTTCAATCCGCAATCCGCGATCCGTAATCCGCAATCCGCTCCACTCCCGACACGCATGCACCGGCACCACCTTCCCCGGATTCACGCGCTCCTCGGGGTCCCAGACGCGGCGCAGCGCGTGCATCGCGGCGAGCGAATCGCCGTCGAAGATCAACGGCATGTAGCGCAGCTTGTCGAGCCCCACGCCGTGCTCGCCGGTAATCGTGCCGCCGGCGGCGATGCAGGCGGCCATGATCTCCCCGCACGCGGCGTCGACCTGCGCCCTGAGGCCCGGCACGCGTCCGTCGAACGAGATGTTGGGGTGGAGGTTGCCGTCGCCTGCGTGGAACACGTTGCTCACGGTCAGACTGTAGCGCGCCGCGATCTGCGCGATCGCTTCCAGCACGTCCGGGATGGACGAGCGGGGGACGACGGCGTCCTGCACCGCCAGGTCGCGCGACAGTCGACCCATGGCGCCGAACGCCTTCTTGCGGCCCTGCCACAGCCGCTCCCGCTGCTTCGCGTCCGCGGCGCTGAGCACGCTGCGCGCGCCGTGCGCACGCAGGATGCCGGTGAGCGTCTCCGCGTCAGTCGCCACCGCCTCCTCCCGGCCGCCGTCCAGCTCGAGGAGCAGCACAGCCGCGGCGTCCCGCGGATACCCGGCGGCGTACACCGAGTCTTCCACGGCGCGGATGCAGCTCTGGTCCATCATCTCGAGCGCGGCGGGCACGATGCCGCTGGCGATCACGGCCGACACCGCCTCACCTGCCGTCCGCAGCGTGCTGAAATCCGCGAGCAGCGTGCGGATGGCGCGCGGCACCGGCAGGAGGCGCACCCGGATGCGCGTCGCGATCCCGAAGTTGCCCTCCGAGCCGACGAACAGGCCCACGAGATCGGGTCCCCACGCCTCGCCGCCGGGGCTACCGAGCTCGACGACCTGCCCGTCGGCGAGCACGACCTCCAGTCCGAGCACGTGGGTCGTGGTCACGCCGTACTTGAGGCAATGCGGCCCGCCGGCGTTTTCGGCCACGTTGCCGCCGATGGTGCAGGCGGTCTGACTCGACGGGTCGGGGCTGTAGTACAGGCCGTGCGGCGCCGCGGCGGCGGAGAGGCGCACGTTCACGACGCCGGGCTCCACCACCGCGTGCCGGTTCTTGGGGTCGATCGTGAGGATGCGGTTCAGCCGCGTCAGCACGATCAGCACGGCATCGTCGCCGGCGAGCGCGCCGCCCGACAGTCCGGTGCCCGCCCCCCGCGGGACGAACGGAACGCCCAGGGCCGCGAGCAGCCGCACCACCGCGACGACTTCGTCCCGGCTCCCGGGGAGCACCACGACGCCGGGCACGTGGCGATGCGTGGGCAGCCCGTCGCGCGCATACGTCACCCGCTCGGGGAGCGCGGTTCGCACGTGCTGGCGGCCCACGATGGCGGCGAGCGCTTCCGCGAGGGCGTCCGGAGGGGCCGGGACGAGCGTGCGGGCGGTCACGTGGCGCGCTCGATCTCGGCGTACCGCCCGCCGCGGCCGTTGCGCTTCGCCCGTTGCCGCACCGCGGCGCGTCGCTCGGCGTCCGCCGCGAGCGGCCCGAGCACGCCGGCGAGCTGGCGTAGCCGCACCGTGGTGCTGCGCAGCGTCTGGAGCACCCGCTTGGCGTCGGCGTCCAGCTCGAGCGACGCCGCCACCTGGAAGGAAAGGAGCTGCGGGTCCTGTGCCAGCTCCATCGGCTCGTCCTCTCGCTCGGTGAGCACGCTCAGGGCGCGCGCCAGGCGCCCGAAGCCCGCGCGGACGTCGGCGGCGAGGGGGGCGACCTCTGCCGGGTCCACCGGCTCGTCGTCGAACTCCTCTACTTCGGCGACCCGGTACGGGCAGGGCGGGTCGCGCTCGATCCAGCGGCGCAGCTCGAACCGCCGCTCGCCGACCGTGAGGATGTTGGCGCGCCCGTCCGGAAGCGGTTGGATCGAGCGGATCAACGCCACGCAGCCCACATCGCCGGGGCGCGACACGACATCGGCGTCGGGTGTCTTCGACTCGTCTCGGGCGACGTACGTGATGCCGAACCGCCGATCGCGGGCCTTGCAGTCCTCGAGCAACTGGCGATACCGTGGTTCGAAGATATGAAGCGGCTGAGGAGCTCCCGGAAACAGGACGATCGGCAGCGGAAAAATAGGAAGCTCTCGAGGCATAGCTAATAGTATACCGAAACGGCAAAGGCTAGACGCCGAGACGCCTAGCGGCTGTGAGGGCAGAGGGGCCAGGTAGGCTTTCCTGGTCTCTCACCGCTCCAACCCGCTAGGCGTCTGGGCGTCTCGGCGTCTACTCTAGGCTGCTCTCCAGAAGCCTTTCAACGCCTTGCCATCGGGCGATTCCCGCAGCTTCTCGAATGCCCGCTCCCTGATTTGCCTGATTCTCTCCCGCGTCACGCCCATCAGCGCCCCGATCTTCTCGAGCGTCATCGCTTCGCTGCCTTCTTCGAGACCGTAGTAGAGGTAGAGGATCTTGCGTTCGCGGGGGGTCAGGTACTTCTGGAAGATGCGATCGATGAACTCGCGCATCAGCTTGCCGTCGGTCTTCTCCTCGATCTCCCCGCCCTCCTGGCCGGCGAACCGCTCGCCCAGCGTGGCGGCGTCCTTGTCGGTGCGGTCCACCGGCGCGTCGAGCGACAGCTCGGCGGCGGTCATGCGGCGCGCGGTGCGCACGTTCTCGACGGTGTCCTCGAGCGCCATCGCGATCTCCTCGTCGGTCGGCTCCCGGCCTAGCTCCTGGGACAGGTAGGTCTCCGTGCGGCTCATCCGAATCAGCTGGGAGTTCTGGTTCAGCGGGATGCGGACGCTGCGGGTCTGCTCGGCGAGAGCTTTCAGGACGGCCTGTCGCACCCACCACACCGCGTACGAGATGAATTTCACGCCCTGGTCGGGATCGAACTTCTTCACCGCCTTGAGCAGTCCTTCGTTGCCGATGGCGACCAGCTCGGAGAGGTCGAGGCCGTGACCCTGGTACTTCTTGACGTAGGAGATGACGAATCGGAGGTTGGCGGTGACGAGGCGCTCGGCGGCTTTCTCATCGCCCCGCTGCACGCGCCGGGCCAGTCGGCGCTCTTCCGCGGGGTCTTTGATCAGGGGGAGCTTCTGGATGTCCTGGAGATACTGGTCGAAGGCTCCGGAAGGACTGGCTCGAAAAAATGCCTTGGCCTTGCCTCCGTTCGACCTCGCCATAGCTAGGGCTCCGACGCTGGACGAATGAGTCTGTTTTGGGGAAAGCTGGCGACCGGCGCCCAATATAGGAATCACACGGCAATGGTGCAAATCTAAACCGTTTTCCACATCACAAATTGTTGGCTCGCCGCATGCGTGTGCAGTTTGTCCACTATCCACACACGCTGTGGAGAAAATGATGTTGATCGAAGGTGGATACCGCCTATCGCGGGTCCTGTGGAGAGGTGGAAACGATGTGGGGAAGTTGTTGAGCGGCTTGTAATTAGTTCCAGGTCGGGACGCCGGCCCCCCTCCCCCCGGTCACGACGCGCCCAGGATCTCCCGCACTACGCGCTCGGGCGCCGTCACGGTCCAGCCCTGCTTCGCGCCTCCGTGCATCGTGCCGACCGCGCTGGGAAGCGCGAACCGCACCGCTCCGCCACGCGCCTTCTTGTCGAGCTGCATCGCGGCCATCATGCCGTCTACCGCGGCGTCGTCGGGCAGCGCGACCGGGAGGTTGCAGCGCTCGAGCAGCCCCCGGATGCGGTCCGCCGTGCCCCGCACGGCGATCTCGAGTGCCTCGGCGAGGCGCGCTTCGTGCGCCATCCCGATCGCGACCGCTTCCCCGTGCAACACCGCGAACTTGGCCGTCGCCTCGATCGCGTGCCCGATGGTGTGGCCGAAGTTGAGGATCGCTCGGCGTCCGGCCTCGCGCTCGTCCGCCGCCACGACCTCCGCTTTGATCTCCACCGAGCGCCGCACCAGCCGGTCCAGCACGTCGGGGTTCTTCGCCGGCACGGCCCCGTGCTCCCGCTCGAGGAACGCGAAGTAGTCGGCGTCCGCGATCACACCGTGCTTCACAGCCTCCGCCATGCCCGCCGCGAGCTGCGCCGGCGCGAGCGAGCCCAGGACGTCCAAGTCCGCCACCACGAGGCGCGGTTGGTGAAACGCGCCGAGCAGGTTCTTGCCCGCGGGGACGTCCACGCCGGTCTTGCCGCCGATCGACGAGTCGATCATCGCGAGCAGCGTGGTGGGGAGCTGGACGTACGGGACGCCGCGGAGATACGTGGCCGCCACGAATCCGGCGACGTCACCCACGACGCCGCCCCCGAGCGCGATGACCGCGCTATCCCGCCCGAACTGCGCGGCGAGCAGCTTGTCGGACAGCGTCGCCCACGTCTCCCGCGTCTTGTTCCACTCGCCAGCTGGAAACTCCAACAGCTCTACTTGCACCTGGGCGTCGTGCAACTTCGCAACGAGCTGTTCCCCGTACAGCTTCGCCACGTGCGAATCCGTGACCACCGCGTAGCGGGCGGCCGGGCAGCCGTCCCGCAGCAGCGCCGCCAGGTCGGCCAGGAGCCCGCGGCCGATGACGATGTCGTAGGACGCGTCGCGGCGCTCGACGATCGGAACGCGAATCGTCACCACGGGATTTCGGGTGCGCCGGCCGCATGGTTGGCAACGCGCGCGAGCACGAACAGCAGGTCGGAGAGTCGGTTGAGATACGGGATCACGGAGGACAGCCCGCCGGTCTCGTGCGTGCGGTACAGGCCCGCTACCGCACGCTCCGCCCGGCGGCAGACGGTGCGGGCGAGATGCAGCGCCGCCGCCTTCGGCACGCCACCGGGGAGGACGAACTGCTTGAGCGGGGGGACCTGGGTCTCGTAGCGGTCGATCGCCTGTTCGAGCGACGCCACCTGCTCGGCGCCGATCGGGGGTCCCCGGAGCGCTTTCGCGAGCTTGGCCGCATCGGGAGCGGCGAGCTCGGCGCCGATCGTGAACAGGTCGCGCTGCACCGACTCGAGCAGCTCGCGGCAGAACGTCTGCGGCTCGAGGGCGAGCGCGAGGCCGATCGCGGCGTTCAGCTCGTCGACCTGCCCGTAGGCCGCCACCCGGACGTGGTCCTTGGGCACCCGGCCGCCGCCGAACAGGCCCGTCTCCCCGTCGTCACCGGTTCTGGTGTAGATCTTCACCCGCTACCCCTGCACGCTCGGGAGAGGGGAGAAGGGAGAAGTACCTTGCGGTGCGGGACAGGGGCCGGCGGTGCGCCGCATCGAACGTCTCCCCTCCCTTCTCCCCAGGTGTTTCGTTACGTTCGCCCCAATGCAAGAGATCAAAGATATCACCATAATCGGCGCCGGCCCGACGGGCTTGTTCGGCGCCTTTTACGCGGGGATGCGGGGCGCGACGTGCCGTGTGATCGACAACCTCGACCAAGTCGGCGGCCAGCTCACCGCGCTCTACCCCGAGAAGTACATCTTCGACGTCGCGGGCTTTCCCAAGGTGCTCGCCAAGGACCTCGTGAAGGGGATGGCCGAGCAGGCCTTCCAGTTCAAGCACCCCGTGCATCTCGGCCAGAAGGTGCTGACCCTGAAGCGCGCCTCGGAGAACGGGAAGCCGGCGTTCGCGGTGGTGACTGATTCGGAGGAGTACCCGTCGCGTACCGTCCTCATCGCGGGGGGCATCGGCGCGTTCACGCCCCGCAAGCTGCCCCTCAAGGACGTGGACCGCTGGTACGGGCACGGGCTGCACGACCGCATCCTCGATCCCAAGGTGTTCGCCGGCAAGCGCGTGCTCCTCGTGGGTGGGGGCGATTCGGCGTTCGACTGGGCGGTGAACCTCCAGGGGATCGCCCAGTCGATCCTCATGATCCACCGCCGCGACGGGTTCCGCGCCCACGCCGCGACGGTGCGGCAGGTGCACGAGCTGTGCGCCGCCGGCAAGATGGAGCTGCGCACGTTTTGGGAGCTGAAGGCCATCCACGGCGCCGACGCCATCGAGGCGGTCACGATCGTCAACAACCAGACCAAAGAAGAACAGCGCGTCGCGATCGACAGCGTGGTGCCCCAGCTCGGCTTCCTCTCGTCGCTCGGCCCGATCGCCGAGTGGGGGCTGGACATCGAGAAGGGCGACATCAAGGTCTCGCAGACGATGGCGACGAACATCGCCGGCATCTTCGCCGCGGGGGACATCACCACCTATCCGGGCAAGCTCAAGCTCATCGCCACCGGCGCCGCCGAGGCGGCCATCGCCGTGAACCACGCGGTGCACTTCATCAATCCGGCCGCGAAGATCGAGCCGGGGCACTCGAGCAACATGGCCCTCTTCGGACAATCGGAAGACTGACGGTATCCTCTACCATCCTCTACCGCCCTCATCTCGTCTTCCCAATCTCCACAACGATGGAATCAATCTGCGCCAGCATCCGCGCGTACGGCACCGAGTGCGCGTTCGCCTGGATGCTGAACGTGATGGTCCGGCCGTCGGGGCGCTCGATGTAGCCCGACAGGCTGTTCACGCGGTCGATGCTCCCCGTCTTGGCGATCACCCGACCCTCGAGCGGCGTGCCGACGAAGCGCTTGAGGAGCGAGCCGGGTTGGCTCGCGTGGGGTAGCGCGGCGAGAAACGGGCCCCGCTTGGGGTGGCGGTGCATGTAGGCGAGGAGTTGAGCAAAGGCGCGCGGGGTCACGAGGTTTCCCGCAGCGAGCCCCGAACCGTCCTCCAGCGCGAAGGTCGTCGAGTCGATCTTCACCGAGTCGATGAGGAAGCGGCGCTCCACTTCGAGCCCGGCGTCCCAGGAGCCCGCTCCTGTGAGCTCGCGGCCGAGGATCTTGAGCAGCATCTCGGCGAACCAGTTCTGGCTCGTGTTGAGGATCGGGAAGATGATGTCGGGGAGCGGGCGACCGCGGTATTCGACGAGCGGTGCGCAGCACCGCGCCTCGCGGTACGCCAGGGAATCGGTGGTGCTCGCCGCCCCTCCCTCGATCGCGACGCCCTTTCTCACGAGCGACGCGGCGAGGGCGCGCGCGGCGTACAGGTTGGGGTCGGGAAGCGCCACGCTCTCCACCAGCGGCTTGTGGCCCAGCGCGATCGCCCCCGCCGCCCAGATGTCCCACGCGCCCGGCTTGCGGAAGAAGTTATCACCCACGGTCGAGCTCGAGTCCGCGGGGACGGTCCGCGCCCGGTTCTCGAACGCGAAGAGCGCGAGGTCGGGAGACCAGGTGATCACGGGCGGCGCATCCGCGGCGGGTCCCGGGGTGATGGTGAAGTCCACGCTGTTGTCGTGAAAGCCGAGCCCGGAGACCGGCGCGGCGTACCACCAGGTCAAGTCCCAGGCGTTCCAGCCGTTGTGGACGAGCGTCGGCTCGAAGGAAGAGCCGTCGCCCACGAGCTTCCCGGCGATGCGCCGGACGCCGTGGGCGCGCAGCGAGTCGGCGATCGCATCGATCGCCGTGAAGGTCGAATCGCAAACCCCCGGGGCCAGCGTGTCGACCGCGTAGCAGCGCGCCGACCACGTCGGGTCGCCACGTCCATAGAGCACCAGATCCCCGTCCACCACGCCGCCGTCCACCCGGCCGTTCACGTACACGCTCGTCCGCACCCGGTAGTCGGGCGGCAGCAGCACGGTCGCCGCGGCGCTCACGATCAGCTTGGTGTTGCTCGCCGGCACGTGAAAGCGGTCGGCGTCGCGCTGGTATAGGACCCTGCCCCGGTCGTCCACGACGTAGATGCCCCACTGCGCGCGATCGAACGGCGGCACGTCGATCAGCTGCGCGAGCCGGCGCTCCAGGGAGCCGCGCAGCGGTGTGGTGCGCGGCCTGGCCGCCGGGGGGAGCATTGGGGACGGCGCGGGCGGCGGAGGGACGGGCTGCACGGCGGGGGGGGCGGGGGGGGCGGGGGGGGGCGCCTGCGCCGCGAGCGAGCGGCCGATCGCGAGCGAGGCGAGGATCAGCTGGCGCATGGCCCGGGCGTCCCGTCGTGGAACTTGCCGCCCGCTCGCAGGTGAAACACGTACCGCGGCCGCCGCGCTCGACCGACCGGCGCTTGACGAGCGGCGAGGGCTGACTCCGGGGAGCGCGCGCATGGGATCAGGTGTCGAAAAGGTTGACAGTACGGCGGGCGCTAGCCAACATAGGGCAGCGGTCCGACCGCGTCAATTGCGTGCGCTTGTTCCTTTCCTGCTCGTCGCGCTGTCCGCGGCGGCCTCTCTCCCCCTCGCCGCGCAGCAAGAGCCGCAGCGGGTGGTGCGCGGGCTTTCCTTCGAGGGCAACCACGCGCTCGACGACTATACCCTGGGGAGCGCGATCTCCACGTCCAAGTCCAGCGCGTTCGCGAGCAAGTGGTGGCTACGCTGGATGGGTCTCGGCGAGAAGCGCTACTTCAACGAGCTCGAGTTCCGCCGCGACGTGATCCGGCTGGTGCTGCTGTATCGCCAGAGCGGGTACATGAACGCCGTCGTCGACACCCTCGTGCGCCGCGAAGACCGCGACGTCTACGTGACGTTCCGCCTGTACGAGGGCGAGCCCGTTCTGGTCCGGAAGCTCGACGTCCTCGGGGCCGACTCGGCCGGCGACGTGGCGGACTTGAAGCGCCGCCTCCCGCTCCAGGTCGGAGACCCGTTCAACCGGTTTCTGTTCCAGGCGTCGGCGGACACGCTGGTGAGCTGGCTCAGGAACCGCGGCTATCCCTTCGCCGACGTGCTGCGGAGCTTCGACGTGGATGGGGCGGCGCTCAGTGCGGAGGCGACGCTCGAGGCCGTGCCCGGCCGCCGCATGCGGATCGGCTCGGTGACGATCACGGGCGGGGACCTGACGGGGAGGGATACCGCCACCGTGCGCCGCATGCTCTCGGTCAAGCCCCACGACTGGTTTCGCCAGGACCAGTTGTACCAGACGCAGCGGGACTTATACGGGCTCGGGATGTTCCGTTCGGTGAACGTGCTGCTGGCGGACACCGCGGCGCAACCGGGCGG